>Ga0265293_10000059_pt1 | contig 240532 bp, 252 predicted proteins | sample Munlanlewell138R_FD_192505 | JGI IMG/M metagenome (GOLD analysis project Ga0265293, IMG submission 192505) | Leachate microbial communities from a municipal landfill in Southern Ontario, Canada - Leachate well 138R | ecosystem: Engineered > Solid waste > Landfill > Unclassified | place... | reverse complement strand
TCCTTTTCAGTGTCGATACTAAAAAGGATATTATTTTTCAGGGGTGTTTGCAATGGATTTCTTTATTATTGCAGGGTTTTTTAACTTCCGCACTGCTTGGTTTCTATATTACCATATACAGGTACACAAGTTAAATATAAGAATAACATCTATTATATAGTAGAAATAAAAGATTGGGACGATTACTATATTCTATTGTTAGATGATAAAAAGGTCGTGGAATGATATGGCTAAAGGAATTACGATTGATGAAGCAAAGAAACAAATGCACGATAAAGCGGTAAAAGCTATGCAAGAAATCGGTATGGAATTAGAAGCACAAGTCAAGCCAAATACTCCCGTTTTAACAGGAACTCTTAGAAGGTCGATAACTAATAAAGTAGATGATAAAGGGGATAAAATCGAATTGGAAATAGGTTCTTATGGGGTAATTTATGCGTATGTGGTCGACCAACAAAGAGGATATTTGGAAGGAACTATTGATGAAAATCTTGAAGCTATAAGAAGAAAAATGGGGGAGGTGTTGTCAAAATGATTAAACTATTAAGGCAACATCTATTTAAAAATGGAACTCTAATATCTATGCTAGATAAAAGTGATGGTATATTCTATATAGATAAGCCCATTGATAGAGATGATAAAACTTATCTAGTGATTAAAGATAAATTATTATCGGGCAGATACATCGAAGAATATCAATTAACATTTCATATAATAAGCCCTGCCCCACAAAAGGTAAAGGATATTGAAAGGGAATTAATTGATTATCTGAATGACCCAAGAGGTGAAAAGATAATCAGAGATGGTAATAAATTTATATCAAATATTAAAGTTCTTCAAGGTGGAGGAACTACTAGAACAAAAGAAGGTGACTTTTTAGGAGTCATCTATTTTATTGCAAAGATTTAACTAAATAAAAAGAAAGCGAGTGATATATATGACAATGCATTTTCAAAAAAGTGACCCTGTAATATTGGGTAGTGGGGAACTCTACATATTAGAATACGATAAAATAACAGACCCTGCTAATTTAACAGAGAATGAGGAAGAACAATTAATAAATATTGGTGCAATCGAAAGAGGTTGTACTATTACAGTAGGAACAGAAACAAAAGATATAAAATCAGGTAATAGGGGAGTAGTTGCCAAGTGGATAGTTGATAAAGAGGTAAAGCTTACTACAGGTGTAATGACATGGATTATGAAAAATGTAGCACAATATTTATTAGGTGCAAACTATGAAGAGACTAAGGATGGCGAAAAAGTAACTCAATCTAAGATGGTGATTAGTAAAAATGATAATGCTAAACCTGTTTATCTTAGATTTGTACATAACAAGCGTACAGGTGGACAGCTTATAGTAAATATTTATAGGGCTATATTCGATAGTGATTTACAGTTCACTTTCGACGATGATAATCCAACTTCAATAAATTATGAGTTTTTAGCTTTATCAGATGGTGTTAATAATAACTATGTAGAATTTATAGAAACTTTTGAAGAAGATGAAGAGGAAATAGGGGGCTAGTCAATAGCCCTTTTTTAGTTTAGTCGACTAAGTTAAAAAAATAAAAAGGTGGAATAGATAATATGGCAAAGATAATTGATTTAAGTGTTTTACAACAAGAGGAATTAATATTTAAGATGCCCCCAGGTTCTGACGATGAGTTTACAATCCCAGGAGAAGTAAACACAGATTTTGTTTTGAAAATATATAAACAACAAGAAGAATTGCAAAAAGCAGATGGATTTGAAGCTCAATTAAAAGGATTACAAAGTATAGTTCTAACTATATTGCAATTAGATAAGTCAAAGACTATTAATTTGAAATACATACAAGAGAATTTAACAGATATTAGATATTTAAGAGTTATCATGGAAGCAATGATGAAGCATATCAATGAGATACAGAATGACCCAAACTAATTATCCCTAGTGTTGCTATTGAAAATAATAATACTAGGGGAAATCAAGGACAAGGAAAAGAATTAGAAATTGAATACATGAGGAATGTTGCTTTTCTTACTAAAGAATATGGTATGAGCTATTTTGAAATAATGGAATTACCTTATGCAGTATTCTTATCATATCTCAAGTGGGCTAGAATATTTCAACTTGAACAAACTGAAGAAGGTAGAGATGCATTATATAAAGAAAAAGCAATAGACCAAACAGAGCCAGATTTGGCAAGGTTTAGGCAAATAAAAGGTTATCAAGCGAAGGCTATGGAGTAGTTAATTACTTCGTAGCCTTTTTTTTTACGCAGAAAGGAAGTGAGAAAATGGCAAACAATATAGATTTAGTTAAATATGTAGCACGAATAGGGTTGGATCAAACTGATTTAAATAAAGGCTTAGACGAAGCAGATGGTTTTCTGAAGACCAAAGTTGACGGCATGGTTAATTGGTCTAAGGTTGCTATTGCAGGAATGGTAACAGGGGTAATTGCAGGTATTGGAGTTACTATTAAAAAAGGCATAGATAGTTTCATCGAATTTGAAAATCAGATGAATACAGTATATACATTACTTCCAGATATAACGGAAGATTCTATGGGCAAAATGGAACAACAGGTAAAAGATTTATCAACTGCTATGGGTGTTTTACCTAATGAGATTATTCCTGCTTTATATAGTTCACTTAGTGCTAGTGTTCCAGAAGAAAATGTATTTGCATTTTTAGAGGTAGCACAAAAGGGAGCAATAGCAGGATTGACAGAAACTGAAACTGTAGTTGATGGTCTTACTACAGTTTTAAACTCATACCATATGGAAGCTACTCAAGCAGGTAAGGTATCAGATATATTATTTAATACGATAAAATTCGGTAAAACTTCAATGGAAGAATTGTCAAATTCTATGAGTAATGTAACACCTGTAGCAAGTGCATTAGGTGTTGATTTTGAGGATATAGGTGCAGCTCTTGCAAGTATGACAGCTCAAGGTGCAAATACTGCAACTGCATCAACTCAACTTAGACAAATGTTACTTGAATTAAGTAAAGAGGGAACTAAGACAAGCGATGTATTTAAACAGGTTGCGGGAGTAGGGTTCAAAGAGTTTATTTCTCAAGGTCACAATGTAAATGATGCCTTGGCACTTATGGAAAATTATGCCAAAGAAACAGGGGTAGAAATTAATGATTTATTTGGTTCAGTGCAAGGTGGACAAGCGGCTCTTATGCTATCTGGTGAAAGTGCAGAATTATTTGCAACCAACATTGAACGAATGGGAAATAGTGCAGGTGCTACTCAAGAAGCGTTTGAAACTATGGATAATGGTATAGGTCGTAGTTTAGAAAAAATCAAGGTCGGTATGTCGAATATGATACTTGATTTGGGAGAGAGATTATCTCCTGCCTTTGCAAAAGTTACTGATTACATATTAGATGCTATGCCAACCATAGCTAATGTAGTTGAAAATGCTTTTAATATAATAGGTAATGTAGTTAAGGTATTTGTAGAAGTGGTAGATTGGTTAATTGGAAATCTAACAGAATTTGTATCACAAAATGAGGAATTATTTACTGCAATCTATGAAACAATATCAACCATATTCAATGGAGTAATAGAAGTTATTAATACTTTTGTAACTTTGTTCAAGACAATTTGGGAAAAATACGGTAAAGATATTGCAGATTTTGCAAAGAAAAGCTTTGACAATGTTAAAAATATTATAGACGGAGTCCTAAAGGTTATTACTGGTATAGTTAAAGCATTTACAGCTCTACTCACTGGTGATTGGGATAAATTTGGAAAAGCACTTCAAATAATAATTGATGGAGCATGGAAATTAATTAAAGCAATATTTGAAAATGCAATAAATCAAGTATCAGGGATTATGAAAGGTGCTATAAGGATATTGTCAGATATTGCAAAGTCAATCATGGAAGGTGTATGGAATGCCTTTAGGTCAATTTGGGATAGTATTACTAGATGGATAGATAATTCATTTAGTGGAATAGCTAGGACTATTACCAATTTTGGAAGGTCATTCTATAATGCAGGAAAAGAGATATTCTCAAGTTTATGGGATGGACTAAAAGGTGTATGGTCATCTATTAGTTCATGGGTATCTGACAAGGTAAATTGGATAGCCGATAAACTTGCATTTTGGAAGAAGTCAGAAAAAGAGATGGATTCAAGTTCTTCATCTTCAACTAAATCTTCTTCTAATTATAGTAATGTTCCTAGATATGCAGTTGGAACTCCATTTGTGCCATCGGATCAGTTAGCATTCTTACATAAAGGTGAAGCAGTAATACCCGCTAAATATAATCCTTATGGAAGTGGTTTAGGTGGTAATACAGTAACAGTTAGCAATAATTATGACAGTCTCATCACAGTTCACGGAAATGTAGATAAAGATGTTGTTAAAGACATGGAGAAAGTTGCATTAAGGGTATTAAGAGAAAATGAAGGTAAAGAACTTAGAAATCAACTAAACAAAGTTGGTATATTTAGAACTATTTAGGGTTACTTTTATAGTAGCTCTTTTAATTTTGGAGGTGGTAATTTGAATATACAATGGCAAAACAGCGAGAATGTAAAAGTCAACAATATAGACACATCTGCAATTTTAGAAGATGCCGACAGCGTACTTAATTATTTTGCAGATAAATATATTATAACTAAATATAAACTTGCAACGGGTGACTTAGTTGAATATGCGGGAATTACATATATAGTAGTAAGCCAGATAGATAGAAATTATGAGAATAGAAAGGTTAGTCAAATAAATTATCGTGCTAGAATTAGGCAGGCTGACTTCAATATTAAATTTATAATTGATGATGAACTTGAAATTATAGATTCAGTAATTGAGGGACAGACTTTTACTATTGCAGAAGATAAATTACTAGATTATTCTACTGATAAAATTATAGTAACTATACAAGACAATAATATATCTAGTCAACTTAAAAAAGAAGATAGATTTATAAAGTTTGGAAGAGCATTTAAAGCGATAGGAATTGATAAAACTAAAAAAGGCTTAATCACCCTAATCTGTCAAGAGACTGGTTTGTCGCACAATGACGATATGATTAATGAAATTGCTAATAGATGGATTGAAGTAGACGGAAAGGTTATTGATAGATTACCACACCTTGACGACCAAGAGCCAATAGATCCAGAGATACCAGAACCTGAAGAGCCAGAACCAGAAGGTGCTACATATTCAATTGAAGTTATAGAAAAACAATATGAAACTGATACAGACTTTGAAATATGGATGGCAAACTATCAAGTCTTTCAAGTTGCTAAAATTGTGAACGGTGAAGAAGTTGAAACAGAATTTGAATTTGAATTAAATAAAACTGTAAAAAATGTAACACTAACAAAAGAAAGTGATAATTCTTGTAAAATAGCAGTAGCACAAAACACAACAGGTAAATATGATATTGAATTAATTGTAAAAGAAGAAGATGAAATAATCTTGACACAAGATATTAAAATAGAGGGCAGATAATTACATAAAATTGATGGGGTAGGGTACGAAATAAGCGTATTTTACCCTTTTTTCTGTTTCTGTGATGCACTGATTGCAACAGGTACAGAGGTTGGAAAAATGACTAAAAAGGCAAACATCAAATAATAGGGGTAAATCAGGGCGATAAATAAATAGACGACCAATTGGGTGGGCTTGAAAAGGCAAAATTCTAGGGCGTTCTACACAGGATTATATTTACATATTAAATTAAATTTTAACACTTTGGATTAATTTCTAAGGTGTTTTTTTGTTGTACATACATATAAAAAGTGGAAAATCATATAAATTACTAAAGGGGGAAATTATGAATAAAGAAAAGGAAAAGACAATTACCATTGATGAGAAAGCTGAAAAGGAACTTGAGAAGAGAATTTTACAATCAATGTTAAGAACAATCTTAAACAATGATTTGATAGATAGAGATATATTTAATAAGGTTATGTCCGATATTAATAGGGCTTAACCTTATTTTTTTCTTGCAAATAAAAGATATGTATAGTATTATATCAATAAGGAAACAATATAGATGGTTACATACTGATATGTAATTACATTTGGAGGAGATAATATGAAGTTACATGAGATAAGACAAGAATTAAATGCAGGAAAATCAATATTTGACTTACCTTTAAGAGTTGCTTATTATACTAGAGTTTCAACATCCACAGATGAACAAATACATTCATTAAAAGCACAAACACAATACTTTGATGAGTATGTAAATAGTATAAAGAGCTGGACAATCACGGATGGGTATATTGATGAAGGTCTAAGTGGTATATCTACACAAGCCAGAAAAGAATTTAATAGAATGATTGAGGATGCAAGACAGAAAAAATTTGACTTATTAATCACAAAAGAGGTATCAAGATTTGCTAGAAATACATTGGACAGTATATTTTACACAAGAGAGCTCTTAAAAAATGGTGTCGGTGTATATTTTCAAAATGACAATATCAATACTCTATTACCAGATTCTGAACTAAGACTTACAATAATGGCAAGTATGGCACAAGAGGAATCGAGGAAGATATCAGAGCGGGTTAAATGGGGAAAGAGAAGGAAACTTGAAAGTGGAGCTATGCACATTACAGGAAGAATTAATGGATATGATATTGTAGACGGTAAGTATGAGATTAATGAAGAGGAAGCAACAATGATAAGGTTAATATTTGATTTATATTGTGACGGTGTAGGATTTAGAAGAATAGCAGATGAGTTACTGAATAAAGGATATAGGAATGAAAATGGGAATAAATTTGGATATTCAACACTAAGAAGAATTCTAACTAATCCAAGGTATAAAGGTTATTTTACAGGAAACCAAACAACAACGGTTGATTTCTTGACCAAGGAGTATGTAGAGAATCCAAAAGAAGAATGGATTATGTATTATGACCCTGAACAAGCCCCAGTAATAGTAAGTGAAGAAATTTGGGATAAGGCAAATGAGATGCTAAAAGTTAAGGCAAAAAAAGTTGCACTAAAACACGAAACTTCATATCAAAATAAATATAAATATAGCGGTAAAATTACATGTAAAGAACATCAGAATTCATTCTATAGAACTAACTATAGATATAAATCGGGCGATAGAGAAGTTTGGATGTGTCAAGAGTATCATAAAAGTGGTAAAAAGGCGTGTGATTTGCCAGTTGTTTATACAGAAGAGATAGATAGGATAATGTCAGTAGTATTTAATTCGATTTTTAAAGATAAAAATAAATATTATGATAAAATAGTAAATATGATATCTAAATATATTCAAGAAACAAGCTATGACAAAGATATTAAAACTTTAATTGGTGAAATAGAGGGATTAAAAAAGAAAAAGGATAAATTACTTGAATTAGTTGTTAATGAATTTATTGATAATGATGAATTTAAGAAAAGAAACGATGAGTATAATCTACAAATTCAAACTAAACAAGAACAAGTCAAAAAATATGAAGTAATGAATGATCAAAAATATAATGTAAAAGAACAGCTATTACAAATAAAAAAAGTATTAGAAAGGGAATATAATTTTGATGGTTTTGTTAATGATGAAATGATTGATACCTTTCTTGATAAGATAGAAATATCAAATGGTGAGATTAAAAATACTTTAAATATAGACATCATACTAAAGGCAGGAAACGAGGTAAAAGCAGTCTATAGTAAAGACATCAGTTTGCCCCTCATAACACATGTATTGAGAGCAGATATAGCAACTGAGGTCTCACCTCTCATTGGCACAGAAAAACAATCGGAGGAGTTGATTCAATACTTATTATCAGAATTTGAAGGGGAGCCTTCTAAGATATGGCAATCAAATCTATTTGGCAAATCCTTATTTGATTTGGTAAACGAACAACTACAAGGAAAATTAGGCACCATGCCAGAAGATGCAAGGCAAAAGCTTAGAAGAGCCCTTGAAAAGATAATAAATGACGGAAGCGGAGGATTAATTTGTATAATAATATGATAAAAAAGGTAGAAAATCTACCTTTTTTAATGGGTAGAATTAGTAGCCTTTTTAAGTTTTATTAAAACGGAACAATTCACATTAATACATCTCAACATTCACAAAATATACCTTCTTAGAATAGATTGTACTATACAATCCCTAAGGAGGTTTTATTATGCAAATAATTCGCAGGATGTTTCCAGGGGGGAATACCTCTCAAGGTCTATATTCTCTTCATGACAATATAATCAGCAATCAGAGAAATAGGCTATATATATTAAAGGGAATGCCAGGAGGTGGGAAGTCGTCTTTGATGAAGGCAATTGCTGAGAGAATGTTTGATAAAGGCTATTCCATCGAATATCACCATTGTCCATCGGACCCAGGTTCCATAGATGCCATAGTCATTGAGGGCCTTGGTGTTGGAATAATAGACGGCACTCCTCCACATATTGTGGATCCCTTATTTCCCGGTTTATCTGACAAAATTGTAGATTTGGCAATTTCAATCGATTCAGATAAACTAAAAAGCGAGGAAAGCACCATAAAAGCAGCAAAGCTCCAGAATAAGTATGCATATGAAAAGTGTTTTAATTATTTTAAAGCTGCCAATATTATAGCTGAACAAATTCGGCGAGATAATGGAAGGAACATAGATACGCGAGGCTTAAACAATCAAAGTAGAAAGCTTATAGATCTTATATTTTCAAAGCTGCCTATACCAAAGAAATCCAACGGTTTTAAACTAAGGCATCTATTTTCATCTGCCTATACTCCAGAAGGGTTTACAGATTATACGTATACGATTTTAAAATGGGTAGAGGATGTATATTATATAGAAGGAGATATAGGTACGGGGAAATCATTTTTAATGAATAGAATATTAGAAGCGGGAATAATAAAGAATTTTGAAATGGAAGTATATTACAATCCCATGTTTCCAGATAAGATTCAGACCTTATACATCAAGGAATTGGACTCGGCAATAACTTCCAATGAATTAGGCAGTAAATTCGCAAAGGAAAAAATTGATTTAAATGGATTTCTCGTTCAAAAGTCGTTTGTTGAAGAAGATGTAAATACCATGAACTTAATCATAGAAAGGGGCATTGAAAACTTGAAGGAAGCCAAAGAAAACCACAAGATATTGGAAAATGCCTATAGAGCTGCTATCAACTATACTATGATAGACAAGGAAAGGGAAATGATTTACACTGAAATATTAAATCTAATAAAACAAGGGCAGAAATAAACTGCCCTTTAGTCCATATTATCTTTAATTGCTCCAAAAATATAATTAAGGAAATCCTCTAGTTTTTCAGGGGAACATTTTCCTTGTACACTGGTAGGTGTGCCACCACCTTTTATATTGAAAGTATTAGAGGCATCTTTCAATAGATTTCTAAGATTTACATTTATTTCTTTAGGTACAGATACTAGAAACTGTCCATCATTTTCGTTTTTTATTCCAAAGAGCTGTACAGTTTGACTAGTGTTGTTTAGGTAAATAGATAGAGCATTTATCTCCTTTAAATCTGTATTATGGAATATCTCTGAGACCACAGATGTTTTTTTAACTTTGAAGGCTTTTCTCAGCAACTCCTCTCCCCTGTATTTAACAATTTCATCCCTTAATTTTTTGTTCTCCTTTTCCAGTTCATTTTTTTGAGTGTAAAGGGTATGAACCTTTTTTTCAATGTCCATATCCTTTGACGACAGTAGCAGTGATATTTCGTTTACGGCATTGTTTTTCCATCTATAGTCTTCCAAGGCCCTATGGCCGCATACAAATTCCAACCTAATATTTCCTTTATAGCGTTCCCATTTTCTAATTTTTATTACTCCTATTTCACCAGTTTGTCTCAAATGGGTTCCACTACATGGAGAGAAATCAATATTGTCTATTTCTACTATTCGTATATTAGAATTCACTGTAGGTTGTTTCCTAATGGGTATTTTGTCAATTTCATTTTTTTCAATATAATAAGATTTGATTTTAAAATTAGAATATATTACCCTGTTTGCGTATATTTCAACCCTTTTAGCTTCCTCTGCTGACAATTGGGGAAGGGTTATATCTACATATACATAGTCTTCTCCTATGTGAAAACCAACAGTTTCCCCGCCATACAGTTTGTAGAAAGCCGCCGATAGAAGGTGCTGTCCCGTATGTTGCTGCATATTGTCCAGCCTATTTTCCCAATTAATATTGAGAACTACTTTGTCGCTTTGTATATTTTCTTTGGTGACATGGACGATATCCTGGTCCTCTTCATAGACCTCAAGGACTTTTATTCCATTGATGCTGCCTTTATCTCCCGGTTGTCCACCTGAAAGGTGGGGATAAAATATGGTACGGTTCAGTTTTATGTAATATTTTTCATCTTTGTAAACCTTCTCCACTATTCTCGCATCAATTTCCCTTAAATATGGATTTATCAAATAAAGTTTTTCCGTCATTGTCATCAGTCCTTTACATAATTATAAGTATATAATACCATAAAAGCCCAAAAACCATAATATAATATTGCTTTTATGATATAATTAAGGAGAATAAATTACAAAGGATTTGATAATATGATTGATGGACATATGATGGTTTTATTGGGTTTAATTATTCTTATTTGGAGCTTAAATAGAATGCACAGGAAAAAATAGTTGGAGGATTTTATGGGCAGACCTTTTGTTTTTTTATCTATACCCCTTTCCATAGGAATAATTTTATCCTATTTTTTTGATTTTAACATGGCAGGCAGCATGCTGTTCCTTGGCTTATTTTTAATTTTATCTGGTTTTCTAATTCTAAAAAATAAATTAGCAATGATTCCACTGTTTTTCTCCTTATTATTCCTAGGTATTTTTTTAAACAGTACAAGGGGACAAAGCAGTTATTTAAGGGATTTTGTCGGGAGGGAGCTGCTTTTAAATGCCACAGTTGATCAAATAAATTGGCAGGATGAGGATGCAGGTAAATACGTCATTAAAATCCAAAGTATATTAGACGGCAATAATGAAGAAGAGATAAATGAAAAGTCTGTTTTAAAAGTATATGGAGGGAATAAACTCCAAATTGGGGACAGTATTGTATTTTCTGGAGTGCCCAAGGAGCCCATGCCGAACACCAATCCTATGTTATATAATTATAAACTGTATTTAATGACCAACAATATATTTACTACTATCAATATAAAAGATTATTCGATTAAGGAAATTAATAGGGACAATATGGATTTTAAATACAAAATCAGGGAGAGTTTTCGGCACAATATAGAGGGACTATTTGATAAATATTTACAGGAAGAAAATAGTTCTTTGATAAAGGGCATTGTTTTAGGTCAATACTCTTATTTAGAAGAAGAGGATATATTAATGTTTAGGGAGCTGGGGTTAGCCCATATTTTAGCAGTATCTGGTCTCCATATAGGTATTATATCTGGATTTTTAATCTACGTTTTATCCTATTTAGGGGTCAAGAGAAAGTACAGTGTATTTTTTACTCTCTTCGTCCTATGGCTCTATGGGTATTTAATAGGTTTTCCTCCCTCTTTATTAAGGGCCATTATTATGCTAAGCATTTATTTTTTAGGCTTTATATTTGCTGAGCCCTATGACGGCATCAATAGCTTGTTCTTTGCTTTCTTTGTCATGATAATTATCAATCCCATGTGGATATTTAATTTAGGATTTCAATTATCCTTTATGGCTACATTTTCCATCATATATTTCACGCCGAAGATTAGAGAAGTTTTTTACCCCTATGATGGGAAAATCCTAAGGACCATATGGGGTCTTTTAGGTGTTCAAATAGGCTTACTACCATTACAGGCATATTATTTCAATAGGATATATTTGATTAGCATAATGACAAATTTAATTTTAGCCCCTATACTGGGATTGGCTCTAATCATCGGTACCATTATGATAGCATTGTCTTATACTTTGGCCGTATTCAATCCCATTGTAGGTAAGATACTGGATTTTGTGTTGACATTGGAAACACATATGGCAGATTTGTTTTACGGTTTAGGTGTGGGAATTGTAAAGATACATTCCCCAAATGCTTTTGAGTTTATAATGTATTTTGTTATTTTACTGTTCTTATTTAAGGTCATAGATTTAAAATATTTAGATTTCAAAATTAAGAAGGTTTTTTTAATATATTTAATTATTTTACTCTTATTTAATACTGCTGTCATAATGACGGATAATTCAATGGAAATTCACTTTTTAGATGTGGGCCAAGGGGACAGTATCTTGCTAAGAACCAAAAAGGGTGATTATTTGGTAGATACAGGGGGAAATATTTTCGATTCTTTCGATATTGGAGAAAACATTACATCACCCTACTTGGAGAAGCTAGGCATCAAAAGGCTAAGAGGAGTTTTTATTACACATTTTGACGACGACCACAGCAAGGCATTGCCCCTATTATTGGATAATATCGACATAGACCATATTATTGTATCCTACGAGGATTACGACAATTTTATCTTCAGAGAAATAAAGGATAGGGGGAAATCCCCTTTACTGTTAAGAGAAAATGATAAAATCAATATAGATAAAAATACGGTCATTAAAGTCTTGGGACCAAGTGAAAATTTGAAAAACAACAGTTTAAGTCCAAACAACCTTTCTCTAGTTTTTTTATTGACTTATTTTGATTATAAGGTGTTATTTACTGGGGATATGGAAAGAGAAGCTGAATACGAGTTAATAGACAAGGCAGAGGGGCCTGTAGACATATTAAAGGTACCACATCACGGCAGCAACACTTCCTCCACTGAGGAGCTATTGAATATAATTAAACCTGAAATTGGAGTTATTTCCTTGGGAAGAAATAATTTTTACGGGCATCCAAATGTGGAAGTACTGGAAAGGTATAATAGATTAGGTACGGAAATTCATAGAACTGATACTGAAGGTATGATATTGGTTAAGCTATTTAATGGAGATAAAGTTATTTTGCCTTATATAAATGAAAAGAAGGATTTTACTGAGTTTATTTTAGATAATGCTGTAATTATTTCACTATATATTGGAGTTTTTTTGGCGTTATACGTTCTGACAAAAATATACATATTTCAAAAGGAGAGGTTGATACCCTATGAATTATAATGAATTTTTAAGGGCCATAAAGAACAACGAGCTACAAACTTGTTATTTACTTACTGGCAGTGAAGTCTATTTAAGGGATAGGGGGTTGGAAGTTTTAAAGAAGACCTATATCCAGGAATCTTTGGAAGAATTAAACTACATTATCATAGAAGGTAAGGAATTGAATTTTAAAGATATATTTAATGCCTGCGAGACTCTGCCTTTCATGGCAGAAAAAAAGGTAGTTCTCATCAAAGATATTGTGGAAGCAATGGAAAGCGATCCTAAGGATTTGGACGAAAAACTAGGCTCCTACATAGAAAGCTTAGGGGATTACGTCTGCCTCGTTATAATCGACAAATTTAACAGTTTAAAAAAGACTACAAAATTATACAAGTCCATAAAAAAACAAGGAGGAATAGTGGAGTTCTCAAAACTTAAGGGCAAAGATTTAAATTCATGGGTTGAAAAAGAATTTAAGGGACACGGCAAATCTATTTCTTATTCCAATATTAGCTATTTTATACAACAGTCAGCCTATGGGGATTATAACAGTACCAAGAGCCTTTACGATTTGGAAAATGAAATATCTAAAGTCATTAACTATGCGGGGGAAGGAGAAATAACCAAGGGTCACGTTGAGATTGCCATGATAAGGACCTTAGATACCAACATATTCAATTTACTAGATTCTATCAATAGAAAGGACAGGGACTCTGCCCTAGGAATACTGAACGACTTATATATATCCAATGAGCCTATACAAAGGATATTGTTTATGATTATCAGACAAATAAGGCTTTTACTGGGTTACAAGCTTTATAGAGAGAGGGGAGACGACGGAGGCAGTATTCAAAAAAAGCTTCAAATAAAGGATTACGAATTTAAAAAGATATCTTTCGAAGCAAATAAATTTCATAAGGATAATTTAATAGGGGCACTTGAACACATACTAGATTTAGATATAAAGCAAAAGACTAGTTCCAATGACGAAAAACTAGCCCTAGAGATGTTGATTATTCAATTATCTTACTTACTATAATGTAAAAAACTTCGGCCATCCGAAGTTTTATTTTGTAAATTACATTGCGTTATTTAATTTCTTCGTTAGGCGGCTTACCTTTCTTGAAGCGTTGTTTTTGTGTACTAAATTTTTTAGGGCAGCTCTCTTTAGCTTCTTATCGATGACTTTTAACAATTCTTTAGCTTCGTCAAAGTTTTCCTGTGCAATGGCAGCCTCAAATTTCTTTATATATGTTTTAATTTCAGATTTTTTTGCTCTGTTTATTGCCGTTTTATTTCTAGTAATAAGAATTCTCTTTTTAGCAGATTTAATATTTGCCAATATTTTCACCTCCTCTAATCTAACAAAAGATATTTTACCACGAAGTGCTACAAAATGCAAGGATAATTAAGATTATAATGGATAAAAATATAAAAGGAAAGATTAAATTTTGAGAGGAGAATACACTTGTATGAGATTCGTACAGATTTAGCGGTGGAAAATAGGGAATTGTACAAGGAAAGTTTTCATGAGGATTTAGAGGGAGTTGTCATAGAAAATGAAGAAAATCGGTACTATACAATTACTAGGGTTAAGGTAACCAACAGCCAGGGCAGTAAAGATATGAGAAAACCTGTGGGAAATTATATAACCATTGACGTACCTAAATTAAACAAAACCGATGAAGATTTAAAGGACGAGGTTTCCCAGGTCCTGGCAAAGGAGATAAAGGGGTTAGGCAAAAACAGGCCAGATAGCAAGGTATTAATTGTCGGTCTAGGTAACTGGAATATAACACCAGATGCCCTCGGTCCAAAAGTAGTCAATAGGGTATTGGTCACTAGGCAGTTTTTTGTCAATTACAATAAGGAAATCGACGAGACTGTGGCAAATGTAGCAGCATTATCCCCTGGTGTCATGGGAATAACTGGCATTGAAACAAGTGAAATCGTCAAAGGAGTAGTGGAAAAGGTACAACCCGATTTAATAATTGCCGTAGATGCATTGGCCTCTAGAAAGATGAATAGAGTGTCCACATCAATTCAGATATCAGATACGGGAATAAATCCAGGGTCTGGTGTAGGGAATAAAAGGATGGAATTAAACGAAAGGACATTAGGCAAGCCGGTCATAGCCATAGGCATTCCAACTGTAGTAGATGCAGCCACTATTGTAAATGACACATTGGACCTAATCATTGGGAATTTACAGGAGGAAGCAAAGGAGGGAACAGAATTTTATAATATGTTGTCCCAAATAGATTCTGAGGAGAAATATGAATTTATTCGAGAGATTTTAAATCCCTATATAGAGAACGTAGTAGTCACTCCAACTGACATAGATACTGTTATTGATGACCTGTCTATCATAGTGGCTAATGGACTAAACATAGCACTCCATCCCGGTATAGACTTAAAAGATGTCAATAGGTATATCAAATAATATTAGAATAATTGGTCCCTGAATTGAATATAATTTTATATTGAATGGTGGGGAGTGTTTATATGGGAAAGACAAAAAAATCCGATTATATTGTACTAGCATTAATATGTATTTTGGCATTGAATATAGGGAATATTGTTATTAAATTTTTCCCAAGTTCCAATAAAATGGGAGGACTTACAAGTGTAGTTATGAAGGTAGACGATTTTCTGGATAGGACCAAAAATATGTTCTTTCCCATTATGGAGGTACTAAATCTTGAGCCCAGGGTTGTAGATAATGAAGATAACCATCAATTCAACGAAGTTGAAGAAAATATGGAATATGACAATTCCAGAGATATTATTTTAGACAGATTGGATGAATACGAATCACTTATTATTATCAAGGATTCAAAGGGAATGGATACGGTGGAGAACATACCGGAGCCTTTGATGATAAATAAGATAAACATAAACAGGGAAAAACCCTACATATTAATCTATCATACCCACGCAACAGAATCATATGAATTGGCAAAGGCGGACAACTATAGAAGCTCCGATAAAGGTATCAATATGGTAAGCATTGGGAAAGTATTGGCTGATGTTCTAGGTGCAGGAGGTCACAATGTAGATCACGTGGATACATTTCACGATTTGCCCTCTTACAATCAATCTTATTCCAGGAGTTTAAACACCATAACCAGGAAAAAAGATGGAGACGACAATCTAAGGATTTTATTGGACGTCCATAGGGATGCATATTTAGAGACAAATCCCAATATGGAATCCATAAGGGCTAAGTCAAAGATAGAACTAAATGGAAAATCTGCGGCTACATTTTCCTTAGTGGTAGGCCCTGATTCGCCAAATATGGAACAAGTATTAAATTTTGCAAAATATATTAAGGCTGTATCAGATACTTTATATCCAAATCTTTGCAATGGAATAATCATAAAACCTACAGGCAAATACAATCAACATTTGTCTGATTATTCAGCTCTATTGGAGGTCGGTTATAATTTTAATTCGTTGGAAGAAGCCAATGAGGGTGCAAAACTGGTGGGCAAGGTATTGAGTATAGCTATCAATAGTATAATTGAAGAATAGTCTTTGCAAAATTTTTTCTAAATGATATAATATTTTTATGGATATGGAGGTAATATTAGTGGAAGAAAACAATAACAAGAGTGAAATTATGGAATGGATTAAAAGCATAGCTACTGCTGTAATCATAGCTGTTTTGATAAAGACTTTTATATTTAATACTACTTATGTCTTGGGGAATTCAATGTATCCTACGCTCCACGAAAAGGATAGATTATTTGCAAACAAGATTTCCCTATTATTTGGGGGTCCCTCTAGGGGCGATGTCATAGTATTAGAGGCTCCAGATGCCCCTAAAAAGGATTACATCAAAAGAGTTATAGGTATTGGCGGTGATGTTATAGAGATAAGAGATGGGAATGTCTATTTAAATGGGGAACTCTTGGAAGAGGATTATATTGACAAAGACTCATACACCCACGTATACGACGATGAAAGTATATGGGAGGTTCCAGAGGGAAGCATATTTGTATTAGGCGACAACAGAAGTGAAGGAGCTTCTAAGGATAGCCGATACTTCGGTTGTATTTCCGTCAAGACCATAAAGGGAATAACTGGATTTAGATATTTCCCCATAAACAAGAGATTTGGCAAAATACATTAAATATGTATAATAAATAGATTTCTTGGGCAATCTAATCATGGTGATAATATGGGAGCTAGATTGGAGAGGAATAAACTCCTTAAGAAACAGAAGCGTATCTCCGTGTTAAAAAGACTGTGTATAATTAGCCTAATAATCCTATTTATATTGGGAATGGATATTGTAAATCAAAACATAGTAGAATTGGACTGTTTAGATAATCCAAATATCATAAGATTCAATGTCGAATCAAGAGAATTTGATTTATTTGGGGTTACGTATGTCATAGATTTTAATCTTTTAAAGAATTTCTTAAAAGACCATTTTTCGTGGTCTTTTTATTTTACATAATATAGTTTATCTGCTATAATTGGGTATTGGAAACATCTTAAGGAGGAAAGGTATGGAGAAAATAAAACAAGAAAACATTAGAAATTTTTCTATTATTGCACATATAGATCATGGAAAGTCAACATTAGCAGATCGTTTAATCGAAGAAACTGGCATGCTGACCTCTAGGGAAATGCAAAGCCAGGTACTAGACAATATGGATTTGGAAAGGGAAAGAGGCATCACCATTAAACTAAAGGCCGTTCGGCTTTTATACAAGGCCAGAAACGGAGAACAATACGTATTGAATTTAATAGACACCCCTGGACATGTGGATTTTACCTATGAGGTATCTAGATCCTTAGCTGCCTGTGAAGGGGCAATTTTAGTAGTGGATTCTACCCAGGGAATTGAGGCTCAGACCTTAGCAAATGTTTATTTGGCTTTGGATCAGGACTTGGAAATTGTACCAGTCATAAACAAGATTGACCTACCCAGTGCAAGGCCAGATGAGGTGAAAAAAGAGGTAGAGGATGTCATAGGAATAGACTGTGAAGATGCCCCTCTAATATCGGCGAAGGAAGGGCTCAATATTGAGGATGTACTGGAGGCTGTGGTAAATAGCATTCCTGCTCCTAAAGGAGATATAGACGCTCCCCTGAAGGCATTGATATTCGACTCATACTACGATAGTTATAAAGGCGTAGTTTGTTATATAAGGGTTTTTGAAGGCAGTATAAAGCCTGGAATGGAAATAAAGATGATGTCTACTGGCAAATCCTATGAGGTAGTGGAAGTAGGAATAAACACTTCAAAGCACGTCTCTTTAGGTCAACTTGAGGCAGGGGATGTTGGGTTTGTTACTGCTAGCATTAAAAATGTAAAGGATGCACGAGTAGGAGATACTATTACAGATAAAGATAATCCAACGACTGAAGCACTACCCGGTTATAAAAAAGTAATACCCATGGTATACTGCGGTATATATCCTGCAGAGGGAGAAGATTTCAATACTGTCAGGGAAGCTTTGGAAAAGCTTCAAGTAAACGATGCTTCTTTAGTATTTGAACCAGAGTCTTCAGTTGCCTTAGGTTTTGGATTCAGATGTGGATTTTTAGGTTTGCTGCATATGGAAATAGTACAGGAAAGGTTAGAGAGGGAATTCGATTTAAATATTGTGACCACTGCACCCTCGGTTATATACAAGGTTACAAAAACCACTGGGGAAATAATGGAAATTCAAAACCCGTCGAATTTACCGCCTACTACTGAGATAATGACTATGGAAGAACCTATTGTATCGGCAAGTATAATGACTCCAACTGATTATGTAGGTACAATTATGGAGCTGTGCCAAGATAAAAGGGGAATATTTTTGAATATGGAGTATTTAGAGGAAAAAAGGGTTGTCTTACACTACGAATTACCCTTAAATGAAGTTATATACGATTTTTTTGATGCATTAAAGTCCAAGACAAGGGGATATGCCTCATTGGACTACGATTTAAAAGGTTATCAGGAATCCAGTCTTGTGAAATTAGATATACTGATCAATGGGGAGTTAGTAGATGCATTTTCCCTCATAGTCCACGAGGACAAGGCATATGAAAGAGGCAGAAGTATTTCAGAGAGGCTCACAGACGTAATTCCAAGGCATCAATTTGCAGTTCCCATCCAAGCTGCCATCGGAGCTAAAATAATCGCCAGGGAGACCATAAGGGCCCTTAGAAAAGACGTTTTGGCAAAATGCTATGGTGGAGATATTTCCAGAAAGAAAAAGTTATTAGAAAAGCAAAAAGAGGGAAAGAAAAGAATGAGGCAAATAGGATCTGTAGAAGTACCTCAAGAAGCTTTCCTTACGGTATTGAAATACGATGAAAAATAATGCGGCAGTGTGGTTGCTGTCGCATTTTCGTCTTTTATTAGGAGGTACAAAATGCAGGATATATCCCTTTACATTCATATTCCTTTTTGTGCAAGTAAGTGTCATTATTGTGATTTTTCTTCCTTTTCTGGAATCGAGGATAGAATTCCCCTATATGTAAATAGCTTGATAGCAGAAATAGACCTATATAGACAGAAATTAGAAAACTACAATGTTAAAACAATTTTCATAGGCGGCGGCACCCCTTCTCATATTGAGGCCAAATATATTTATAGGATATTAGGACATATATATGAGAATTATAATGCTCAAAATGTCAAGGAGATAACCATAGAAGTAAACCCAGGGACTGTAAATAAAGAAAAGTCTAGGATTTATAAAGAATTGGGAATCAATAGGGTAAGCATGGGGGCACAGAGTTTTAACGACAGTTTGCTTAGGAAAATAGGCAGAATTCACAATGCTAAGGATATCTTTAGTAGCTATAAAATACTGAGTCAGATAGGCATAGAAAACATAAATTTAGACTTGATATTTGGTTTGCCAGAACAAACCCTAAATGATGTTTTAAAGTCTACAAAGATGGCAGTGGAATTAGGTGCCCACCATATATCCCACTACGGACTAATTATAGAAGAAGGCACTAAATTTTATGAGTATCATAAAAACGGAAGACTGTATTTACCCGACGAAGATCTGGAGAGGGAGATGTATCACAGAGCCACAGAGTATTTAGTTGGGCAAGGATATAAACACTATGAAATATCCAACTATTCCCTTAAAGGATATGAATGCAAACACAATATTGTGTACTGGGATATAGAGCCTTACATAGGTTTAGGTCTTAGCAGTCATTCTTTTATGGAAGGTAGAAGGTTTTTTAATACTTCCGATTTTTCCAGTTACATAGATTTACTAAAAGATAATATTCTACCCGTAGACGGTGAAGAAATCGTCGATGTCAATGGGGAGTTGGAAGACTACTGTATTTTTGGCCTTAGAAAGATTGACGGCATCGACAAGGAAAAGTTCTATAGTAGATTTGGAATAAACATTGAAGAACTATATGGAGAAGCCCTTACTAAGCACATTAAAGGAGGACTCCTAGTAGATTGTGGGCAATTTATAAAACTGACAAAAAAAGGGTTAGATTTATCTAATTTGGTGGAGATAGATTTTATAAAATAATTTTCGTAAAAAGTATTGACAAAGACCCTTAGTAGTGGTAACTTTAAAACGTAAGTATTAGCACTCACTAACTTCGAGTGCTAACAAATTTTAAATCTAGTGGTTGTGATTTCGAGGTGATTATACATGCTAGATGACAGAAAATTAAAGATACTTTATGCAATTATTAATTCATATATTTTAAGTGCAGAGCCGATAGGCTCAAGGACTATTACAAAACAATATAATCTGGGAGTAAGTTCTGCAACTATTAGAAATGAAATGTCTGATTTGGAAGATTTGGGATACTTAAATAAACCCCACTCTTCAGCTGGTAGGATTCCATCTGACAAAGCTTATAGGCTTTATGTAGATGAATTATTAAAACTGAAAAGAACTGAGGTCAATACGAAGAAAAAAGAAGATATAAAAAGGATATTAATTAAAGAGTCTAGAGAAATCGATCAGCTTTTGCAAAATTCTGCCAAGATTTTATCGGCAGTGACCAGTTATACTGCTTTAGCCATTTCTCCAAAGATGAAGAGTTTAAAGATTAAGCATATACAGTTGGTACCCATTGAAAACAAACAAGTTTTAATAGTGCTTATAAGCGATACAGGAGTAGTAAAAAACACTATATTCAGATTGCAGGAAGATGTGTCTGAAGAACAATTAAATACGCTTACAAATATTTTAAACGATAAATTAAGAGGTTTAACGATGGATCAAATAGACGATAGGTTGTCAAGTGAAATCATTAGGGAAATTTATGATTTTAAAAATATTATTGACAATGTGATTCCCATTATCAATCAGTCCATTGAGGATATTTATAGTGTGGAGATTTACTCAGACGGCATAACAAACATTCTTAATTTTCCGGAATATAAAAGCATAGACAAGGTCAAAAATTTTATTTCTTTTGTAGAAGATAAGGATTTAATGGTGGATTTGCTGTCAAACAATTCTATTACTCAAGATATAGAGTTGATAATAGGAAGCGAAAACGTTTACGAGCCCATAAAAGACTGTAGTTTAATAACTGCAAATTACAGATTGGGCGATAAAGTTATAGGCAAAATTGGAATAATTGGTCCTACGAGGATGGATTACCAAAAACTAATTGAAGATTTATATTTGTTTTCAATAAATATTTCAGAAATTATAGATATGCTAATTGGTAAGCAATATAAATAATATGAAGTAAAGAATATAAGGGGTGATTCAATGAAGGAAGAAAATGGGTTAAGCAAGGACTCTGAAGAACAGTATGAAGAAGTGTTCTCAGACGAAAATTTACAGGAAGACACTGTAGATGTAAAAGATGAAATAATTGACGAATTAAACAACAAACTAGCTAGGCTTCAAGCTGATTTTGTCAATTACAAAAAGAGAATGGAAAAAGAAATGGAAAGTATCAACTATTATGCCACAGAGTCTTTTGTTTCAAGCCTATTGCCTACAATAGATAATTTTGAAAGGGCATTGCAATCAGAAGACCACGATAAAGACGGGTTTTACAAGGGTATAGAAATGATTTACAGCCAATTAATAAAAACCCTAAAAGACAACGGTGTAGAAGAGATAACTGCTTTACACCAGGATTTCGACCCTAACTTTCACCACGCTGTATTTATGGAAGACAATGAGGAGTACGGCTCAGGGAAAGTATTAGAAGTCTTACAAAAAGGTTTTTTATTGAAAAATAAGGTTATAAGACCATCAATGGTTAAGGTCTCAAAATAATATAAGAGGAGGAATTTTTATGGGAAAAATTATTGGAATTGACTTGGGAACAACAAATTCATGTGTCTCAGTTATGGAAGGTGGAGAACCCATTATTATACCAAACTTAGAAGGGAATAGAACAACTCCATCCATAGTTGCTTTTACGAAGGAAGGAGAAAGGCTTGTAGGAGAAACTGCAAAAAGACAAGCCATTACAAATCCTGACAAAACAGTTATGTCCATAAAAAGGAAAATGGGCACAGATTACAAAATAGATATGGATTCTAAGCATTATACACCTGAAGAAATCTCAGCCATGGTATTGCAAAAAATTAAAATGGATGTTGAAAATTATTTAGGTGAAAAGGTTACGGAAGCTGTAATCACTGTTCCAGCATACTTTACAGACAGTCAAAGGCAAGCGACTAAAGATGCAGGTAAGATTGCTGGCTTAGAGGTAAAGAGAATAATTAACGAACCAACTGCCGCAGCATTGGCATATGGCATCGATAAAGAAGAGGGACAGCATAAGATTATGGTATTTGATTTAGGCGGGGGTACATTTGACGTCTCCATACTAGAACTAGGAGATGGAGTGTTTGAAGTCTTGGCTACCCGTGGAAACAACCACTTAGGTGGAGATGACTTCGACGAAAAATTAGTAGATTATATTGCAGACCAATTTAAAAAGGAAAATGGAGTGGATTTAAGGCAAGATAAAATGTCCCTTCAAAGGTTAAAAGAATCTGCTGAAAAGGCAAAGAAAGAATTGTCATCCACCATGTCGACAAATATCAATCTACCTTTTATAACTGCAACTCAAGCTGGACCATTGCATTTAAATATGGACCTTACAAGGGCGAAGTTCAATGAATTGACATCAGAATTAGTAGACAAGACCCTTGGACCAGTAAGGGAGGCCATAAAAGATGCAGGTTTGCAAGCATCAGAAATCGAGAAGGTAATATTAGTAGGAGGTTCCACTAGGATACCTGCAGTACAGGATGCAGTTAAAAAATTGACAGGCAAAGAACCACAAAAAGATATTAACCCAGACGAATGTGTTGCGTTGGGAGCAGCTATTCAGGGCGGTGTACTTTCAGGGGAGGTCAAGGATTTATTATTGTTAGACGTTACCCCATTATCTTTAGGCATTGAGACCTTAGGCGGCGTAACTACTAGATTAATCGAAAGAAACACAACTATACCTACTAAAAAGAGTCAGGTATTTACAACTGCAGCAGATAGCCAGACTTCGGTAGATATTCATGTACTACAAGGTGAGAGACAAATGGCCAATGACAATACAACCCTAGGTAGATTCCAATTAACTGGAATTGCACCAGCACCAAGGGGAGTACCACAAATCGAGGTTACATTCGACATAGATGCCAACGGTATAGTAAATGTAAGTGCGAAGGACTTGGGAACAGGGAAGGAACAAAGAATTACCATAACTGCCTCTACGAAGTTATCCGATGAAGAAATTGAAAAGAAAGTCAAGGAAGCTGAAAGATTTGCAGAGGAAGACAAAAAGAAAAAGGAAACTATAGAAATAAGAAACAACGCGGATTCAATGGTCTATCAAACTGAAAAGACTTTAAAGGATTTAGAGGGAAAAATATCCGATGAAGAAAAAGCCGAAGTAGAAGCTAAAGCAGATGAATTGAAAAAGGCATTGGAAGGTGACGATTTCGATGAAATTAAGAAAAAGACTGACGAATTAACGGAAAGTTTTTATAAAATATCTCAGAAAATGTACGAAGGTCAAGGAGGAGATAGTGAACCCCAATCAGATTCCAACGATGATGTAGTAGATGCAGACTACGAAGTAGTGGACGAAGATTAAAACTAACTCAATTAAGCTAAATCATTTGATTTAGCTTAATTGTTTGATATAATAATCATAGTTTAAAATTAAAGGTTGGTGAAATGATGTCAAAGAGGGATTATTATGAAGTCTTGGGCATAGGAAAAGATGCGACAGAAAACGACATAAAGAAGGCTTATAGACAATTAGCTAAGAAATACCATCCTGATTTAAATCCAGATAATAAAGAAGCAGAGGCAAAGTTCAAAGAGGCTACAGAAGCCTATGAAATTTTGTCAGATGGTGAGAAAAGGTCGAGATACGACAGATTTGGTCATGCAGGAGTAGATCCGCAGGCTGGAGGATATGATCAGGGATTTGGTGGATTTGGCGATATTTTTGAAGATATATTTGATATTTTTGGAGGTGGCTTCTCTGGCAGTAGGAGAACTGGGCCAGTTAGAGGGGCTGATTTAAGATATAATCTCAACTTAGAGTTCAAAGAGGCAATTTTTGGAGTGGAAAAGGAAATTCAGATTAGAAGGATGGAAAATTGCGATACCTGTGGTGGAACAGGGGCAAAACCTGGGACATCAAAGGAAACTTGTCCCACATGTAATGGTAGGGGCGAGGTCAGATATGCACAACAGACTGCCTTTGGTCAGTTTGTCAGGACTTCGGCCTGCGATACATGTGGAGGTACTGGAGAAATAATAAGGGAAAAGTGCAGCACATGTCATGGAGTTGGCAAGGAAATTAAGACAAAGAGAATAAAGGTTAAAATACCACAGGGTGTGGATACTGGATCGGTTATTTCCATGAGAGGTGAAGGAGAAGCAGGGGATCGGGGTGGACCTAGGGGAGATTTATATATTTATATAAATGTGATGGAAGATAAGATATTTAGCAGAACAGGAAATAATATATATTTAAATGTTCCAATTTCTTTTGCAGAAGCTGCCTTAGGAGCTGAAATAGAAGTTCCTACTTTAGAAGAAGTAGTCAAGTATCATATACCTGAGGGAACACAAACTGGTACTGAATTTAGGCTAAGAAATATGGGAGTTCCAAATTTGCGGGGTTATGGCAGAGGTGATTTGTTCTTTACTGTCGATGTAAAAGTACCTACAAAATTGACCGATAAGCAGAAAGAATTACTCAAGGAATTTGTAGAGGAAGCAGGAGATAGTTACAAGGAGAACAAAAAAGGTTTTTTCAAGAAAGTAAAGGATGCCTTTAACTAATTATTAAGGCACGAGATTGTCAAATCTTGGGAACTTGATATAATTGACATAGGGTATTAAAATAGAAAGTATAAGGATGGAATTTGTTTATGACTCTCATATTATATAATTGATTTAAATGGAGATGGGTGATAGGTCTATGAAATGGGCTGAGATACAAATCAAAACTACACCAGATAAAGAAGAAATAGTATCTAGCATCTTATACGATGTTGGGGCTAATGGATTGGCAATAGAAGATCCTAGGGACATCTTCGAGGTATCAAAGGATCCGGAAAGTTGGTCCTTTGTCGATTTAGAAACCTTGGATTTAGATTTTAACGTCATATTAATTAAAGCCTACTTTTCAGAGGCAGAGGATTTAAATTCCATAATTAATAACATCGAAAATAGAATTAAGGACAATCCGATGTTAAAACCTGAAGAACACGGACTAATTGTTAATATGGTAAATGATGAAGATTATGCTGAAAATTGGAAGAAATATTATAAGACTACTAAAATTGGAGAAAAAATCGTAATCAAGCCGTCATGGGAAAAATATAATCTTGAAGAAGGCCACATACTGATAGAGCTTGATCCGGGAATGGCCTTCGGAACTGGTACCCATGAAACTACGGTCATGTGTGCAGAGGCACTAGAGCGTTTTGTCAAAAAAGATGATATAGTATATGATATTGGATGTGGCAGCGGAATACTAAGCATAATTTCGGCAAAATTAGGTGCTGAAAAGGTATTAGCAGTAGACAACGACCCAGTATCCATAGAAGTATCTAAAGGAAATATTGAGTTAAACGATGTGGAGGATGTCATAGAGTTAAAAAAGGGAAATTTACTAGATGTAGTGGAGGGTAAAGCCAATATAATAGTTTCTAATATAATTGCAGAGATAATCGTCAAGATGGTTGGAGTTTTAAAATCCCATTTAAAAGAAGAAGGTATCTTTATTACATCTGGCATCATTGAGGACAAGATTCAATTGGTGGAAGATTCCCTGCTGAAAAATGGGTTTAAAGTTCTTGAAAAGGTAAGGCTAAATCAATGGGCACTAATAGTTGCTACAATAAATTAGGTGATAAGTATGCACAGATTTTTCATAGAAGAAAACCAAATCAGTCAAGGGACAATTGAAGTTTCAGGCTCTGACGTAAAACATATTAGAGACGTCCTTAGGTTAAAAGTTGGAGATTTAGTGGAGGCTGTAGACCAAGGGAAAGTCTATATTGGAAAAATACAATCAATAGAAAAGAACAGAATTACACTAAAAATAGTAGACAAATACCAGGGGACTAGCGAATCCCCTGTCAACATAGTTCTATACCAAGGTTTGGCAAAGGGAAACAAAATGGATTTAATTGTACAAAAAACCATAGAGGTAGGTGTAAAGGAAATATTTCCTGTTTCTAGTTATAGATCTGTAGTAAAACTTAAGGATTTACAAAGAGAACAGACGAAAGTAAACAGGTGGAAACTAATTGCAGAAGAAGCTGCAAAGCAAAGCAAGAGAGATATTATACCAAAGATTCACAGTATTATTTCCTTCGACGAAATGATAGAATTGTTAAAAGGGGAAAAAAATGTAATAGTCCCCTATGAGGACGAAAAACTCAATTATATTGGCCGCCATATGCCTATAAGAGGAAATACAATGCATTTGATTATTGGGCCAGAAGGGGGATTCGAACCTTTTGAAATAGAACAGTTTAAAGCTATTGGTGCTAAAATTGTTACTTTAGGTCCTAGGACTATGAGGACAGAAACTGCAGGGATAGTGGCAACTGCAATACTACTATATGAATTTGGAGACCTAGGAGTGATGTAATGAGTAAGGTGGCTTTTTATACCTTGGGATGCAAGGTAAATCAATATGAAACTGAGGCCATGGAAGAATTATTTGAAAACAAAGGTTATACAGTTGTAGATGAAAGTGAAATAGCTGATATATATGTAATAAATACATGTACAGTAACTAATTTATCCGATAGAAAATCGAGACAATTTATATCTAGGGCAAAGAAAAACAATGGAGATGCAACCATAGCCGTAGTTGGATGTTATTCACAAGTCTCCCCAGATGAAGTATCAAAGATAGAAGGTGTAGACGTGGTCATTGGGACTACGGAAAGAAACAAGGTACTGGAATTATGTGAAAAAGCCAGGGAAAATAACGAGAAATTTAATATTGTAAAAAATATAAAGGGCCACAAGGAGTTTGAGGCTATAAATATTGAAGATATAAAATCTAAAACTAGGGCATATATAAAAATACAGGACGGGTGCAATCAATTTTGCTCATATTGCATAATTCCATATGCAAGGGGACCCATAAAAAGTAGGCCAATAGGAGATATAATATATGAAACAGAGAGGCTTGCAAAGGCAGGCTTTAAGGAAATAGTACTTACTGGAATTCACGTCGCTTCTTACGGAAAGGACATAAAGGGTATCTCGCTGATAGATGTATTGGAAAGGGTAGGAAATGTGAAGGGTATTGAGAGAATAAGGCTTAGTTCCATTGAGCCCACTCTAATAGATCATGATTTTATGAAAAGAATTGTAAAAATTGGCAAAGTATGTGACCATTTTCACCTTTCATTGCAGTCTGGTTCCCCTACAGTACTTAAGAGGATGAATAGAAGGTATACCTCGGAGGAATACAAAAACATAGTAAATATCATCAGAGACCATATGCCAGATGCAGGTATCACCACAGATATAATAGTTGGATTTCCTGGTGAGACAGAGGAGGAATTCAATGAAACATGGGAATTCGTCAAAGATATAGGTTTTTCTAGAATTCACGTGTTTAAGTATTCACCAAGAAAAGGAACACCAGCAGCTGGATTTAAAGACCAGATTCATGGAAATATAAAAAGCCAAAGGTCAGAGAAACTGATATCTCTTGGCAAGAAACTAATGAAAGAGTTTAACTCTCGCTTTGAGAATGGTACCATGTCAGTACTATTTGAAGAGGAAAGTAAAAAATATAAATCTCATATTGAGGGATATACTACGAACTACGTTAGAGTCAGAGTTGAGAACGATGACAATCTCATTGGGAAAATAACTGATGTAAAAATAAGAGTTAGTAAGAATGATTTTTTACTTGGAGAGGTAATTAAATAATAAATTGGAGGTGAAAAAATGGACAATTGCTTATTTTGCAAAATTATAAAGGGTGAAATCCCTGCCAATCTTATATATGAAGATGACTTGGCTATTGCATTTGAAGATATAAATCCTCAAGCTCCAGTTCATTTTCTAGTTATACCAAAAGAACATATAGTTTCATTAGATAATGTAGATGAAAATAAAAAATTGCTTTTGGGGCATCTCCTATTAATAGCATCTAAACTAGCCAAGGAAAAGGGCTTGGAAGAAGGTTATAGGGTAGTAAACAACTGTGGCATAGACGGCGGACAAACCGTAGACCACCTTCATTTTCATATACTAGGCAAAAGAAAAATGTTGTGGCCGCCAGGCTAAATATTGGTTGAAATATTTAAAATAATAATGTATAATTATTTAGTGCACAACCCCTTGCTATATAGTATTGAGTACTCTTGTAGTAGAGAGAGGAGGGAGAAGCCGATGGCAGAAATTAGGGTTGGAGAAAATGAATCTCTTGACAATGCTTTAAAAAGGTTTAAAAGACAATGTGCTCGTGCTGGCGTTATTGGAGAAGTCAGGAAAAGAGAGCATTATGAGAAACCTAGTGTAAGAAAGAAAAAAAAATCTGAAGAAGCTAGAAAAAAGAAGTATTCTAGATTTTAATTATGGTATCAATATCCCTTATATTTGTAGAAATCTTTATAGACTTCATGAAACTAAAGACATGATAAAAACGATATTATTATGGTGGGGGAATTATTTAGTAAAAAATTACCTGGGTTAATCCCAGGTTTTTGATTTTTTGTTAGTTATTAAACATATATTTGGGTAATAGTATAATATAGATATGGAGGTGTGGTAATGAGAAAAAAACTTATAGGAATATTGCTTTTAGTTATTATTTTAACTTTTCCAACCATTATATTTGCCGAAAACAACGAAGTATACGTTGTTCCCATTAAGGGTGAAATAAATAAGGCAACATATAATTTTTTAAAGCATAATTTAGAAAGAATACAGGATGCTGAGGCAATCATATTTGAAATAGACACATATGGTGGTCAAATTGCAGAGGCGGAAAAGATAAAAAATTTAATCTTGTCTATACCTACTCCTACTATTGCATATGTCAATACCAAGGCAGAGTCTGCAGGCGTTCTTATTACAATAGCTGCTGAGAAGGTCGTCGTTGCCAATTCTGCAACTATTGGGTCCGCAGAGCCAATACCCAATACGGAGAAGGTATTATCCATGTGGAAGGCTATGCTAAAGGACACGGCTCAATATAGAAACAGGGATTCGCAATTAGTAGAAGCCATGGCAGATAAAGACGTCTTAATTGAGGGCATATCTGATAGAAACAAACTATTAAACTTGACATCAACAGAGGCCATTATGACAGGTATTGCCGATTTTGCCACAGATGACTACGATGAATTGCTGGATCATTTTAATCTAGGAGATGCCAATGTCAACAAAATTCATGAAAGCCTTCAAATAAAATTGTCCAAGTATATTTCCAATCCTTATGTAAGTAGTTTTCTTTTGACCCTTGGGTTTGTCGGCATGGTAGTTGAGATATTGACACCGGGGTTTGGTATAGGCGGCACAGTTAGCATTATTGGATTTGGTTTGTATTTTGGGGGAAATATTTTAGGAGGAAATTCACACTGGACCTCCCTTATACTGTTTGTTACTGGGCTGATACTGTTGATTATTGAGGCAATAGTACCGGGCTTTGGACTTCCGGGTATTAGTGGAATAATATTCGTTTTAGTAGGTACAGTTCTCGCAATGGAATCGATGAAAATAGCTTTATTGTCTTTGAGTGTAGCCATCTTAATCACAACTATAGTTACTGTTGTCCTAATAAAAATGGGATTTAAAAGTAAAATGTTGAGAAAGATAATATTAGATGCAGAACACAAGGATGAAAAAGGTTATTTAAGTGTGGATTCCGTTCAAAAATACATTAACAAAGAAGGCATTACTTTAACAGAACTTCGCCCTACTGGTTTTATAGAAGTAGATGGTATAAAACTAGATGCATTATCAGACGAAGGATTTTTACCAAAATCAGTTCCAGTTAAAATAGTTAGGGTAGAAGGATCAAAATTATTTGTAAGGAGGTTTTAAAATGTCAATATTTTTACCAGTAGCTTTGGCTTTAGCAGTAGTTATTTTAGTGATGCTGTTTTTTACATTTATTCCTGTTGGGCTTTGGGTTACGGCGTTTTTCTCAGGAGTCAAGATTTCCATGGCTACATTAATAGGGATGAGACTTAGAAGGGTTGCTCCATCTAGGATAGTAAATCCTATGATTAAGGCCACAAAAGCAGGTTTAGTAATTAAAATCAACGAGTTAGAAGCACATTTTTTAGCAGGTGGTAATGTTAATACTTTAGTAGATGCACTTATAGCAGCACAGAGAGCTAACATACCATTGGAGTTTGAAAGGGCTGCAGCCATTGACCTTGCTGGAAGAAACGTTTTAGAAGCAGTACAGGTTTCTGTAAATCCAAAGGTCATTGAGACTCCACAAATAGCAGCTGTTGCTAAAGATGGTATCGAAGTAGTGGTAAAGGCCAGGGTTACAGTTAGGGCTAATATAGAGAGATTAGTAGGGGGTGCTGGCGAGGAGACAATCATAGCTAGGGTTGGAGAAGGTATAGTAACTACTGTAGGTAGCTCCAACTCTCATAAGGATGTATTGGAAAATCCAGATAGCATCTCTAAAACAGTACTTAACAAAGGTTTAGATTCAGGTACTGCTTTTGAAATTCTTTCCATAGACATAGCCGATGTAGACGTAGGTAGAAACATCGGAGCAAAACTGTTAATGGATCAAGCTGAAGCTGATAAGAGAATAGCAGAGGCCAAGGCAGAGGAAAGAAGAGCTATGGCAGTTGCAAAGGAACAAGAAATGAAGGCAGATGTTCAGGCCATGAGGGCAAAGGTAGTAGAAGCAGAAGCAGAGGTACCATTGGCTTTAGCATCGGCTCTAAAAGATGGAAACTTAGGAGTGATGGATTATTACAATATGAGAAATGTATTGGCGGATACTGATATGAGGTCATCTATTTCTAAAATAGTAGAAGACGACAAGAAAAGAGAATAGGGAGGGGTTTTATGCCTAGTCCTATATTATTCTTTATATTCATCATTGTAGTAGACTTACTTTTAAAGTCTGCAAGGGACAAGAAAAAAATTGAAGAATCAAAGAGAAAGAAAATCCCCCAAGAAGAGAGACAACCACAACAACAGAAACAGCAAAGAAAACCTGGTCCTTTTGCAGATTTAAGAAGGATATTAGAAGAAGAAATACAGAAAGAAAGGCAAAAAGAGCTTGAACAAAGAAATACTTATCGGAAGGACATACAAACTCCAAAGGTAGATAAAAGACCTGAAATCAACTACGATGTGCAAGCCTTGGCAAAAGAGACCGAGAAAAAGCGGATATATGAAAAAGATGAATTTCCTACAAAAAAGGATCAAATTGGTCATATGGACTTTCGAGACAGTATAGTTAAGGGGATTATTTTTTCAGAAATATTATCTGAACCAAAAGGAGTCAAAAATCAAAGGAGAAGTCTGTAATATTACAGGCTTCTTTTTTGTGCATAGTCCATATTCTAAGGGCATAGAATTAATTGGAGGGGTATAGATGAAAAGACAAATAGAAGATGTGAAATACAACATTTCTAAATCTTTAGAACTGCCCATGGATATCATTATGGACTTACCGAAACTGAATCTAGTTGGAGATGGAGAGTTGACAATCCAAAATCACAAAGGAATAATAGAATATACGGAAGGCACCATTAGGATTAATACAAGAATAGGCGTATTTAAAATAACAGGGGAAAGCTTGGAAATAAAAACAATTCTATCAGAAGAAATAACAATAATTGGTCTTATAAAAAGAATTGAAATAATCAGCTAGGGAGTGTAAATATGCTAGCTATAAAAATATGGAATTATTTTAAAGGATATGTTATTATTAGGGTTGAAGGGCTAACTTTGGAAAGATTGTTAAATTTATCTGCTGCCCATGATATTTACTTATGGGATGTAAAAAGACTAAGTGGTATCGTGTTGGAAATGAAATCTTCTACTAAGGGTTTTAGGTCACTGAAACAGGTTGTAAAAAAAGTAGGCTGCAAAGTCACCATTAAAGAAAAAATAGGACTACCTTTTTTAATACATAAGCTAAAAGAAAGAAAAATGTGGTTTGCAGGTTTCCTTTTGTTTTGGGCTATGATTTTATTTTTGACTTCGCTTATTTGGAGGATAGACATCTTAGGGAATGAACAGACGCCCAAGGAGGAAATAATTGCGTTATTAGACTCCAATAACATATCTTATGGCAAAATTAAATATCAAATAGACAAAGAACAAATAAAGGATATATTAAATGAGAATTACGATTATCTTTCCTTTGTTTCCGTCACCATTAAAGGGACAAAATTGACAATTGAGATAAAAGAGCAAGACTTGCCTCCTGAAAAGGTAGATAAGGACTACCCATGTCACATAGTGGCGAAGAAAAAGGGAGTTATTACAAAGGTTATTCCCAAAAACGGAAAAGCTGTTGTTGAGAGGGGAAAGGTTGTCACAGAGGGGGATATATTGATTACTGGCATATTAACTAATGAAGGTACAGATGAATTTATTGCCGTACACGCCGAAGGTGAAGTTTATGCTCTGACTAGATATAGTAGTATAATTAGGGAGCCAATTGTTAAAAATGAAGAGAGATACACTGGAAATTCGATTATTCAAAAGGGAATAAAAATAGGAAACAAGGGAATTAGATTTATAAGGGGAAATGTGGATTTTAAAGACTATAAAGAATTTGAAAGTGAAAAGAGCATTATAAATCTGGAGAGTTTTGGAATTAAATTTCCTATTAAAATAACTACCTACGAATTCAGAGAAATTGAATTGGAAGAGGTCAAGCAAGATATAGATTTTTTAAAGAACTCTAATTACTTAGAGGCCATGAAAATGATAAATGAAGAAATGCCGTCAGATGTACTGGTCCAGTCGAAAAACACAAGGCATCAGGTAGATAATGGAATACTAACTACTCAAGTAATTATTGAAGCCATAGAAGACATTGCAAAAAAACAAATCATACAAAATAAGGAGGATTAAGTTTGCCAAAAGCAAGGGAAGAAAAGAGCATATTAATCGAAAACAATCAAGTGATTAGAGAGTTATTTGGAGATTTTGATGAGAATATTGATATTATAAAAGAAGCATTGGATATAGAAATAGGGACGAGACAAGGAGAAATAAAGTTGCTGGGAGATAGAATTGCAGTCAATCTAGGCGAAAAACTAATACACGATTTGATAAGCATCATTAAAAGCCAAAAAAAATTAGACAAACAAGATTTAAGGTATTCCATACAGTTAATGTTAAAGGGCCAGGATAGTTATGTAAAAGAACTGCTAAAAGAAGTCGTCTGCATTACAGCATCTGGCAGAAGTATTAGGCCAAAGACCATAGGTCAGAAAAGATACTTAGATTCAATCAAGAGAAATGACATTGTATTTGGCATTGGCCCAGCAGGGACTGGAAAGACTTTTTTAGCCATGGCTATGGCAGTTCAGGCCTTGAAAAATAAGGAGGTCAATAGAATTATTTTGACAAGACCTGCTGTGGAGGCAGGGGAAAGCCTTGGATTTTTGCCCGGTGATTTGCAGGAAAAAGTGGATCCCTATCTTAGACCTATATACGATGCTCTTTTTGATATATTGGGGGCTGAGACATACGGCAGGTATATGGAGAAAGGTCTAATAGAGGTGGCACCATTGGCATATATGAGAGGGAGGACCTTAGATTCCTCATATGTGATTTTAGATGAAGCTCAAAATTCTACAAATGAGCAGATGAAAATGTTTTTAACTAGGCTAGGATTTGGTTCTAAGGCCATTATAACTGGGGATATAACTCAAATAGATTTGGCTAAGGGCAAAGAATCTGGTTTAAAGACAATTATAAAAATACTTGATGACATTAAGGGCATTGATTTTATATACTTTTCCAAAGAGGACATCGTTAGACATCCCTTGGTACAAAGCATAATTGAGGCCTATGACAGATACGAAAAAACAAAATTATAAACTCAGGAGGATACCTATGGACAGCAAAGATAAATTCTTTAACAAGAACAGAAAACTATATAATGGGCTATTGCTAGTGGTTTTTACGGCAATTCTTTTTTTTATTGCTGTGTATAGGATGGAGACAAATAAGTTTGACTTAAAAATAGGAAATATCGCTCCTGCCGATATTAGGGCCACAAAGGATTTGGAGGATGTTTTTGCAACGGAAAGACTGAAAAAAGAGGCCGCAGATAGGGTAGAGCCAAGATATAGAATATACCCATCTGTGCAAATCACAATGAAAAATGAAATAAAAGAATTTTTAGATATCGTAATGGATATTAAGGCAATGGAAGGAGTGAGCAACAGTAAAAAGAACCAATTACTTTTGGATAATCAATCTTTAAATTTAACACAAAATGAAATATCTATATCCCTAAAAATGGATTACAAGTCATTGAACAACCTTGAAAATAATTTAGTTGACTTAATTAATCAGATTATGGGGAATGGAATTATTGACACGGAAATAGAGTATGAAAAGGAAAATTTAAGCAATACATTTGACATAATGGATATGTCTTCTGAGGAAAAACAGTTAGGACTGGCTTTGATGAAATCTACAATTAATCCAAATAAGTTTTTGGACAAGGCTGAAACTGATAGACAGAGGGAAGAGGAGTCTTCAAAGGTAGATATGCAAATACTAAAGGAAAATGAGATAATTGCAGCTCAGGGATCGATTATTGGAGAGAGGGAACTAGGCCTAATCAGGGATGCTGGTCTCTTAAAAGAGGACGATATAATCCCCATTGCCATGATATTTGGCATAACCATACTTATTACCTTGGGTATATCAATCTTTATTATATATTTATACTATTACAACAATGAAGTACTATTTAATAATAAATTGCTGATTATTTTTATAGTTACGTTGTCGATTATTTTAATTGGCAAGGAGATGCATCAAATATCTCCATATATAATGCCAATAGGTGCAGCACCGCTGCTGATTTCCATATTAATTGACCCTAAATTAGGTCTATTAATCAACATATTTTTGTCCTTTTATCTTGGTTTTATTTTGAAATTAGATACAAATATAATCACTATGTATATTGTCTCTGGCAGTATTGTATCTCTTCTGATAATCAAGCACGAACAAAGACATAGGATATTAATAAGCGGCGTTATCATAGGATTTCTAAATATTGTAACATTAACATCTTATGGTTGGGCCAAGGGTATTGGGGGCATAGATTCCCTGGCAATTGCGACATATAGCTTTTTAAACGGAATTATCGCATCTATACTTACTTTAGGTTCTTTGCCTATTTGGGAAAACGTGTTTTCTATATTGACTACTCTAAAACTACTGGAGCTGTCTAATCCAAATCAGCCTTTGCTAAAGAAACTTTTGCTAGAGGCTCCAGGGACATATCATCACAGCATTTTAGTGGGAAATCTAGCAGAGGCAGCAGCAGAGCGAATATCAGCAAATCCCCTAATAGCTAGAGTAGGCTCCTACTATCACGACATAGGCAAAGCAGTGCGTCCATATTACTTTGCAGAAAATCAATTTGGTATGGAAAATCCCCACGACAAGCTGCAGCCTATGCAAAGTACGGCAATAATCACATCTCACACCATTGACGGGGTAAACATGGCAAAGGAAGCGAAGCTGCCCTTAGAGATAATAGATATAATAGAGCAGCATCACGGCAATACCTTGGTGGCGTATTTTTATCACAAAGCAAAGGAACTGAACAAAGGGATGGATATTTCGCCTGAAGAATTTAGGTACAGGGGCAGAAAGCCCCAAAGCAGAGAGGCAGCCATCGTAATGCTGGCCGATTCCTCAGAGGCGGCAGTCAGGAGTATAAAAGATTTAAACAAGGAAAAGATTGAGGACATGGTAAGGAAAATCATCCAAGGTAAGCTAAATGACGGTCAATTAGACGAATGTGATATAACTCTAAAGGAACTGGATATAATCACTAATTCATTCATCAATGTCCTGACAGGCATATATCACGATAGGATAGAATATCCAAGTTTAAATGAAAAAGCGGAGGATGCGAAATAATGGAATTATATATAGATGACAACCAAAGCAAAGTAAATATTGGAGAAGATATTGAGAAGGAGCTTTTTAGAGTTGTGAAAAAAGTACTTGAAATTGAAAATATTGCGAAGGAATATGAAATCAGCATTTCCTTTGTAGATAATGAAACTATAAAGAAGTTAAATAGGGATTATAGAGGGGTAGATATGGATACAGATGTATTGTCATTTCCATTAGAAGATAACATAGATGTGGGAGGACCAACTCTTTTGGGAGATATAATCATATCTTTGGAAAAGGCATTGGAACAGTCAAAGGACTTCGGTCACACCCTAGAAAGAGAAATTGCATATTTAACTGTTCATTCCATGCTTCATTTGTTGGGATATGACCATATGGAAGAGGAAGAGAAATTCATTATGAGGTCTAAGGAAAAAGAAATAATGAAACAGTTGGGGATTTTTAAAAAAGAAAAAGAGGAGTCATAAATGAAAAGAAAATCCTTAATAGATAGCTTCAATTACGCTGTTACGGGTATTATTACAGCCTTGAAGACTGAAAAGAATATGAGAATACACTATATTATAGCCATCGGTATTATCTTTGTCAGCCTTTTTTTCGACTTTACAAGACTTGAGTTTTTGCTTCTTCTCTTTTCAATTTCTTTAGTTGTAGTTGCAGAGCTATTCAATACTGCAATAGAAAAGGTTGTAGATCTTATCACGGATTCTTATCATCCTCTTGCTAGGCTGGTGAAAGATGTGTCAGCAGGAGCTGTGCTAGTGGCTTCTATAAATTCAATGGTTGTAGGGTATTTGCTTTTTTTTGATAGACTAAGCAATTATTCTTCTTTTATAATAGTTAAAATACGAAATTCCCCTACCCATTTGACATTTGTGGCATTGCTGATTGTAATTATTTTAACTGTCGGATTTAAAGCAAAGTTTTATAAAGGCAGAGGTAGCCATTTTCAGGGAGGAACTGTAAGCGGTCATGCTGCAGTATCGTTTTGTATGGCTACTATAATAGCTTTTATGTCTGGGAATATGCTTATTACTACTTTGACTTTTTCCTTGGCTGTTTTAGTGGGGGAGAGTAGAATAGAAGGTAAAATCCATTCTTTTATGGAAGTTCTTTTTGGTTCAATTTTAGGAATTTTAGTTGGTATTTTAGTATTTCAAATATTTGGATAAGGGGGAGCAAAATGAGCAATAGGATAAAAATAATTTTACTAGTTATATTTGTTGCATTATTGGCCGCAAGCTGCAAAAAAGAAGAAATTGAGGAACCTATAATTGCAGAAGAACCAATTGAGGTTGAGATAGAAGAAACAGTTGTAGAAGAAATACCAGAAAAAATAGGAATTCCATCCCCTTTGAGTGGCATATACGGCGTGGAGGAAAAAGTAAATAGAAGGCCCGTAGCTATTATGTTTGATAACCATAATGGGGCAAGGTGGCAGTCGGGTCTAAAGGATGCAGAAATAGTCTATGAGTACTTAGTAGAAGCCCCTTATACTAGATATTTGGGAATATATCTGTTAAATGACCCATCATCAATTGGGCCAATTAGGAGCGCTAGACCGTATTTTATAACTACTGTACTGGAATACGATGCGGTGTATGTCAGGGTAGGCGGCAGCAATCAAGCAATGGCAGACGTCAAATCCCTAAGAATTGCCGACATTGACGGTTTGTCTAGTTCTAATAAAGTATTTTGGAGGGTATCCCACAAAAAAATGCCCCATAATTTGTACTCTAGTATGGAGGCAATTAGGACAACCCAAGAGGAAAGAAAATATAGGATGATGGGGGAATTTACGCCATTTAAATTTAAAGAAGACGGTAAACTAAATGGAACAAAAGGCAGCAAAATCATTATAAATTACAATAAGAACAACAAAACCGAGTATATTTATAAAGAGGAGGATAAAATATACAGTAGATACAAGGATGGTAAGCTACATATAGATGAAATAGACGAAAGTCCAATTGTAGCCAAAAATATAATCATTCAAAGGGCGAAAACAAAGGTGCTGGACAAAGAAGGTAGATTAGATATTCAGTTAATTGGACAGGGTGAAGGTTTATTTTTGACTAACGGAGAGTATATAGACATAAAATGGGTAAAAGAGTCCAGGGAAGGTAAGACAAAGTATTATGACGAAAATGGGTCTGAAATAGAATTAACCCCAGGTGTCACTTGGATACAGGTAATTGAACCAAAGACAGAGGTTATCATAGAATAATGTCATGAAGAAGGAGGAATTTATATTGAATAAAAAAGAATTGATAATAAGGGCCTTAGAGGCCAAGGAAAATGCCTACGTACCTTATTCAAAATTTAAGGTAGGTGCAGCAGTCTTGACTGAAGACCATAGTATATATACGGGTTGCAATATTGAAATAGCCTCATATTCACCAACTATATGTGCAGAAAGAACAGCCATTTTTAAAGCCGTGTCAGAAGGGCATAGAAAGATAAAAGCAGTGGCAGTTGTAGGAGATGGGGATTTAACCCATCCATGCGGAGTTTGCAGGCAAGTAATACGAGAATTTGGCAAAGACGCAGTCATAATCGTGGCTAATTCAGAGACTGACTATAAGGTATATACTTTAGATGATTTGTTGCCCCATAGTTTCGGGCCGGAGGATTTGGAGGAGATAAGGGGTGAAGATTATGTATAAATCAGGATTTGTAACCATAATAGGAAGGCCAAATGTGGGAAAATCTACCTTATTAAATCAGGTAATAGGAGAAAAAATCTCTATTATTTCCGATAAGCCACAAACCACAAGAAATAAAATACAGATGGTATATACAGAAGAATCTAGTCAGATTGTATTTTTAGATACACCTGGAATACAGATGCCGAGGAATAAGTTGGGGGAGTATATGCTTAAAATTTCTAAAAGCACCTTAGAGGAAGTTGATGTTGTTACTTTTATGGTGGATAATAGTATGGAAATTGGTCCAATGGACAAGATGATAATAGAGGATTTATCCAGTATATCCACACCTATAGTTCTTCTGATAAATAAAATAGATAAATTAGAAGAAAGTGAGATACTGGAATTAATAGATAAATATAGTAAAATGAACATCTTTGAAGATATTGTGCCAATCTCAGCTAAAAATAACTCCAACATTGAAAGCTATATTGAAGTTTTAAAGGGCAAACTACCTGAGGGACCGCAATATTTCCCTGAAGACATGATAACGGACCAGCCAGAGAGATTTATAATAGCAGAAATAATTAGGGAAAAAGCCTTGATAAATTTAGAGGAGGAAGTACCTCACGGAATATACGTGGAAATCGACAGTATAAAGGAAAGAAAGAACAAAGATATAATAGATGTATTTGCAAATATTTATTGTGAAAAAGAATCCCATAAGGGAATAGTAATAGGTAAAAGGGGAGTTAAGCTGCAAGAAATTGGTCAGACTGCTAGAATGGACATAGAATCCCTTTTAGGAAGCAAGGTAAATTTGCAGCTTTGGGTAAAGGTAGAAAAAAATTGGAGAGATAGGGAAAATAAGGTCAAATATTTTGGCTATAAATAAGTAAGGTAATGATATGATAAAGACAAAGGGTATAGTACTGAGAGAAATGAGATATAAGGATACTAGCAAGATATTGACAATCTTTACTAGGGAATATGGAAAAGTTTCGGTTATGGCTAGGGGGGCCTATAGGCCAAAATCGCAAATCATAGCCAATACCCAACCCTTTTCGTACAACGAATACCAATTTCATAGGGGAAGGAGCTTTCTGTATTTAAATCAGGCGGATATTATAGATTCTTTTTATTCCATAAGGGAGAAAATGGAAAGGGTTATATATGGTCAATATATTCTAGAATTAATGGATAAATCCATGGAATTGGAAATGGAAAATATGAAGATATTTGACTTGTTTTTAAAGGGACTTCAGGTATTGTCATCTCTAGAATGCAAGTTTCTAGAGTTTATAGTAGCCTATGAACTTAAGTTTATTTCCTTTTTAGGATATAGACCTAATATTGACAGTTGTGTCCTATGCAAAAATCAATTAACTGGAGATATTAAATTTAGTATACAAGAGGGCGGCGTTATCTGCAAGGATTGCGGTTTTGCCGATCCTTATAAAGTAAATATTAATATAGAAATTTTAAAGGATATGAGGGACTTGTTATTTATTCCACTGGAGAGAATTGAAAAATTGGATATTTCCAGAAACAATATAAACAGTATACATAGTCTAGTTGTGGACTATATATTGTACAATATCGACAGGAAAAAATTCAACTCTTTAAGCCATATTAAAATTTTGGAATAGGACTAAAGTACTTGACAAAAAAATGCTTTTTTGCTAAATTATATGTCATAGAAATTACATTACCATATGATGATAAAGACGTTGTCAAAGAAAATTGTTTAAGAGAGTCTAGGTTGGTGGAAGCTAGATACGATAATCCTTGACATAGGGCACTTTGGAGTATGTTCTATAAAGTGAACGCCTTTTATGGCGTTAAATAGGGTGGAACCGCGGAAGATGACCTTTCGTCCCTATAGGGATGGATAGGTTTTTTTGTTTATTAATTGTAAAATGAGGAGGTTTTTGTATGTATTTTCAGGATTTAATGCTGAAACTACTTGATTTCTGGGGAAATAAAGATTGTATAATATTGGAGCCATATGATGTAGAAAAAGGAGCTGGAACCATGAGCCCCCATACATTTTTAAGGGCATTAGGCCCAGAACCATGGAGGGTTGTATATGTGGAGCCTTCCAGAAGACCAGCTGATGCTAGATATGGAGAAAATCCCCATAGGGTATATCAGCATCACCAATTACAGGTAATACTTAAGCCTTCCCCTGAGGAAGTGCAGGAGATATACCTAGATAGCCTTAGGGCTATCGGTATCGACCCATTAAAACACGATATCAGGTTTGTAGAGGACAATTGGGAGGCCCCTACCTTGGGAGCATGGGGACTTGGCTGGGAAGTATGGCTAGATGGCATGGAAATCACGCAATTTACTTATTTTCAACAGGTAGGGAGTATAAATTGCGAATTAGAATCTGCTGAACTTACCTATGGTCTTGAGAGAATAGCCATGTATTTGCAAGATGTAGACAATATATTTGATATTAAGTGGAATAAAAAGCATACTTACGGTGATATATTTAATAAAGCGGAGTTTGAGCATTCCGTATATAGCTTTGAAAAAGCAGATATAAATACCTTGAAAGGATTATTTAATACCTACGAGGAAGAGGTAAATAAAATTTTGGCAGAAGATTTGGTATTGCCTAGCTATGACTATATATTAAAATGCTCCCATACATTTAATATACTAGATGCTAGAGGGGCGATGTCTGTTTCAGAGAGAACAAACTACATCGGTAGAGTAAGGAATCTAGCAAGACAAGTAGCTGCAAAATATCTAGAACAGAGAAAAGAAATGGGTTATCCTCTATTGAAAAAGGAGGGTGTAATAAATGGTTAAGAAATATTTGCTTGAAATTGGAGTAGAAGAGTTACCAGCTAGATTTGTAAATGATGCTTTAAATCAGTTGAGAAGCAACATGATAAATTTATTAGATGGACATAGGTTTGAATACGACAGTATAGTTGTATATTCTACCCCTAGAAGATTGACTATTATAGTAGATGGCCTATCTGATGTGAAAGAATCTCTAGAAGAAGTTGTCAAAGGACCAGCCAAAAAAATTGCTTTTGATGGGAATGAAAATCCAACTAAAGCTTTGATGGGATTTATGAAAGGCCAAGGAGTTGATATATCATCTATTTACGTAGATGAATATAATGGTGTAGACTATGTTTACGCTAAGACTGTTAAAAAAGTTAAGTCATTGGAAGAAGTCCTTGTAAAAAACATTCCAAATGTTATTAAGAGTATAAACTTTCCAAAATCCATGAAATGGGGAGGAAAGAATATTAGATTTGCCAGGCCAATTAGATGGTTAGTGTCTATTCTAGATCACAAGGTGCTAACATTTGATTTAGAGGGGATAGTGGCTTCAAACATCACAAGGGGACACAGGTTTTTAGGAGACAGCAGAATAGAAATTAGGCATGTAGACGAGTACGTAGATATATTAAAAGAAAATTTTGTGATAGTAGATCAAGAGGAGCGAAAGGACATCATTAAATACGGCTCTGAAAGATTAGTAAAAGAGAGAGGTGGAAATCTACAACAAGATGAGGACCTTTTGGATGAGGTAACTAATATTGTAGAATATCCAATGCCCATAATTGGCAGGATTAAAGATGAATATCTTTCATTGCCTGTAGATGTGGTCATAACTCCCATGAAAGAGCATCTGAGATTTTTCCCCGTTTTAGACGATAAAAATAGGCTCCTTCCTTATTTTGTTACTGTGAGAAACGGGAACAGGGACCATATTGATATCGTCATAAAAGGCAATGAAAAGGTACTGGGTGCAAGATTAGAAGATGCTAAGTTTTTCTATATGGAGGACATGAAACAGCCTCTATCATCTTATGTAGAAGAACTAGATAAGATAACATTCCAAGAGAAATTAGGTACCTTACTGGACAAAACTAAAAGGGTCCAAAAATTAGGGGAAAAAATAGGGGCATATCTAGAAGTTGGGGAAGAGACAAAGAAAAATATCAATAGGGCAGGCTATTTGTCTAAGGCAGATTTAGTCACTAAAATGGTCAGCGAATTTACGGAATTACAAGGGAAAATGGGCATGGAATATGCCAAGAGTTCAGGAGAAAATGAAATTGTCAGTTTGGCCATATACGAGCAATACCTTCCTAGGTTTTTCGATGATGAATTGCCTAGCACAACTGCGGGAACTGTTTTAAGTATGGCGGATAAGATGGACACCATAGCAGGGCTCTACGCCATAGACATCCATCCAACTGGATCCCAAGATCCCTTTGGTCTAAGGAGAATGGCCTTGGGGATAATAAATATAATAATAGATAGGAAACTGAGTCTTTCCATAAGGGAATTAATAGAAAATGCACTGTATATTTACGTGGATATAAATAGTTTAGCATTTGATTACGATAAAGTCAGGGATGAAGTAATAGAGTTCTTCAATGGAAGAATTCGAAGCATGTTTATAGATATGGGTATAAGGTATGATATAGTTGATGCCATAATTGCATCTAATATAGACGACATATACGACATGAAAATCAGAGCAAATAAGTTAAATGAATGGCTAAAAAAGGAAGGATTATCTGAAATACTTCACGCGTTTAACAGGGTGACGAATTTGTCTGAGAAAGCAATAACAGATGAGGTAAAAAGAGATTTACTGACTGAGGATGAAATAGAATTGTATGAAAGCTTTAATGCTATTGAAGAAAAAGTTGAAGCTTCCATTGCAAAAAAAGAGTACGATAAGGCATTAGACTTCTTAGCTGTACTTAGGGAGCCTATAGACAGTTTTTTTGACAAGGTCATGGTAATGGCTGAGGATGAGAAATTGAGGAATAACAGGCTAGGTCTGCTTAAGAAAATTCACGACACTATGATACAAATTTGCGATCTATCGAAGATTGTAAATAAGTAGTTTTTCATTAGTTCGGATGGCCTAAATACTGGAGGTGGAAAAAATTATTCAACTAAGTGAGAGACAAGAAAAGATTGTCGAAATAGTGAAAAGAAATGAACCCATTACCTCGGAGGCTATTGCCAATAAATTAAATTTAACTAGAGCGACTTTGAGACCCGACTTGGCAATCTTGACCATGTCTGGAATTCTAGATGCAAGACCTAAAGTCGGATATTTCCATACAGGTAAGACTAATCTTACATTTATTTCAGACAAAATCAAAGAAATTAAAGTAGATGAAGTCAAATCTGTACCTGTGGTGACAGATGAATCCACCAGTATTTACGATGCTATTGTACTAATGTTTTTAGAAGATGTAGGTTCCATTTATGTAACGAATAATGGGTTTTTATCTGGAGTAGTCTCCAGAAAGGACTTTTTAAAATCTGCATTGGGAGGTATGGATTTAACAAAGATGCCTATTGGTATGATTATGACTAGAATGCCTAATATAGTAGTCATCGACGTGGAAGATAGCCTACTTAACGCTGCCATCAGACTTATTGACCATGAAATAGACAGCTTGCCAGTGGTGGAAGAGGTTGGGCAGGAAGAGAAAAACTATAAAGTGATAGGTAGAATAACAAAGACGACTATTACAAGACTATTTGTGGAATTAGGAAGAAATGATTAGGGGGGAGATAAATGGATCAAAACTTAACAATATATGTATTGTCTGACTCCATCGGAGAGACAGGAGAACTACTATCTAGAGCAGCTCTAAGCCAATTTAATTCTGGAAAGTACCAGGTAAGGAGATTCCCTTTTATCGTCGCTGAGGAGCAAATATCTGAGATATTTGACGAAGCAAAGCAGGAGCCCAGCGTTGTCATATATACCATTGTAATAGATAAACTAAGGTGTTTTATAGAAGAACTTGGAGGGGAATATGGTATTCCAACAGTGGACCTTATGACCCCTGCATTGGATGCTATAGAATCTATACTAAAATTTCAGCCAAAACGAGAGTCAGGATTAATTAGAAAGTTAGATGAGAACTACTTTAAAAAAGTGGAGGCCGTAGAATTTGCAGTAAAATACGACGACGGTAAGGATCCAAGGGGCATTAAAAAATCCAATATCGTCTTGGTTGGGATTTCCAGGACTTCCAAAACTCCCCTCAGTATGTACTTAGCTCACAAGAACTTCAAAGTTGCCAATGTACCCCTTGTACCAGAGGTACCGCCTCCAAAGGAACTATTTGAAAAGGATAGTAGAAGGATAATTGGTCTAGTCGCAAATCCTTTAAAGTTAAATGAAATCAGGCAGGAGAGATTAAAGGCACTTGGGTTGGACAACAACGCTAATTACGCCAACGTAGATAGAATAAACTCGGAGTTAGAGTATTCCAAAGACATAATGAAAAGACTTGGTTGCATGGTCATAGATGTGTCGACAAAGGCCATAGAGGAGACAGCGGGAATTGTAATTGACCATATGAAAAAGAAGTTTGGAGAAGATGCTTTCGATTAGAAGTGTTATGTTGCACTTCTTTTTCTTTTGTAATGTTTTTTATTAAAAAAGAAGGATTATTGAAACTTATGTTGTATATATATAATATAGGACAGTAAACAATATTATATTTTAGATAGAGGGGAAACTTATGAATATAAGACAGGAAATCGAAGAACGTGAAAGAATAAACTTATCTCCATATGCTATGCTCAGTGTAAATTCACAGGGGAGAAAAGAAATCGAGGAAAAATGCAGTATCAGAACGGATTTTCAAAGGGATAGGGACAGAATTATCCACTCAAAATCTTTTCGCAGGCTAAAACACAAGACACAAGTTTTTATAGCTCCTGAAGGAGATCATTATAGGACAAGGCTGACCCACACTTTGGAGGTATCTCAAATAGGCAGGACCATTGGCAGGGCCTTGGGGCTCAACGAAGACCTCATTGAAGCCATAGCCCTTGGTCACGATTTGGGGCACACTCCCTTTGGACATACAGGTGAGAGGATATTAAATCAATTGAATCCAAATGGTTTCAGGCATAATGAACAGTCAGTTAGGGTAGTAGATTTTCTAGAGCATAAAAATGACAAAATGGGTTTAAATTTGACCTATGAGGTTAGAGAGGGCATAAGAAATCATACTGGCAGCAATCAGTCTCAGACCTTAGAGGGACAAGTAGTGAAATATGCAGATAGAATAGCATATATAAATCACGATATAGACGATGCTATTAGGGCAGGAGTACTTTTTGCCCATGATTTACCAAAGGGACCGATTGAAGTTTTAGGCAAATCCCATGGGGAAAGAATAAATAATATGATTTTTGACATAATTAAAAATAGTATGGGAAAAAATTCTATAATCAATAGCTTAGTAGTAGGTAAGGCCACAGATGAACTAAGAAAATTCATGTTTGACAACGTTTATTTAAATAAAAACGCTAAATCAGAAGAAGAAAAGACTGAATATATAATTGAGCAGTTATTTAAATACTATATGAAAAATAATAATTCTTTGCCAAAAGAGCATTTAGATATTTATAAAGGTATGGATTTGGGTATAGAAGATATTATATGCGATTATATTGCAGGAACAACTGACAGATTTGTCATAAACCTGTACTATAATATATTTATTCCTAAACCTTGGCAAAAATTTTGAAAAAAAAGAAGGATTTTTAAAACTTATGTCGAATACATCATAAGGGAATTGAAAAGACAGCAGAGGGTGAAATAATAAGGTGATTTTATGACGTTTTTTGTAGACAATGAAATAGTAGAAAAGGTAAGAGATGCTTCTGATATAGTTGATATTGTATCAAGCTACTTACCTTTAAAAAAATCGGGGTCCAACTATGTAGGTTTATGTCCTTTTCACAACGAAAAGACCCCGTCCTTTACAGTATCGGAGTCAAAACAATTTTTTCATTGCTTTGGCTGTGGTGAAGGTGGAGATGTTGTATCATTCATTATGAAAAGGGAAAACTTATCTTTTCCCGAAGCAATTAAGTTATTGGCTGAAAAAGTAGGTATTGAAATAGAAGAAAAAGAGCCTAAAGACTTAATTAAAACAGAGGAAAAGAATAAAGGTTATGAAATTAACAAGGAGGCTGCTAGATATTTTTTTAACAACTTAAAGGAAAATGCGAAAGTCCTAGACTACCTTTACAAAAGAAAGATTGGCAATAAGGTAATAAGGCAGTTTGGCCTAGGTTATGCTTTAGATAGTTGGGATGCCCTATATAAATACTTAAAGGGAATGAATTTTAAAGATGAGGAAATTTATAGAGTAGGCTTAATAGGAAAAAGAGCGAAAAATGAGGGGTATTATGATAAATTTCGCGGTAGAATTATTTTCCCTATTATAGACACTAAAGGAAGAGTAATAGGTTTTGGCGGTAGGGTAATGGATAACGCTATGCCAAAGTACTTAAACTCGCCGGAAACATATATTTTCAATAAGGGAAATCATTTATACGGTTTGAATTTAGTGAACAAACTATCGGATAGAAAGCGAATTATAATCGTTGAAGGTTACATGGATGTCATATCTATGTTTAATAAAGGGTTGAACTATGCTGTAGCCAGTCTTGGAACAGCTTTGACAGAAAGGCAGGCAAGGCTTCTCAAAAGATACGGAGAAGAAGTATATTTTTGCTACGATACCGATAAGGCAGGTATCAATGCAACCCTAAAGGGAATACAACTTTTAAGAAACGAAGGGATTGATCCAAAGATAATTTTTTTAGGGGATTACAAAGACCCTGATGATTTTTTAAAAGACAATACCATAGAAGATTTTGAGGAAAAAATGAATTCCGCTTACAATCATGTGGAATACAAGATTTTTATCAGCAAAGAAAAATACAATACTGAAGAAACAGAAGGTAAAATTAAATTTACAAAAGAAATTGCAAAAATAATAAAAGATTTAAAATCTCCTATTGAACAGGATATTTATATTGAAAAAATAGCTAAGGACATGAATATATCAAAAGAAGCAATAGAGAAGGAAGTATTTGGCAATACTAAAAAGGCAAAGGGAACTACCCAATACAAAAAAAAGACTATTATAACGCCTGTAAACACATCATTACCTTTGGCTAGCCTCACTGCAGAAATCGATTTAATAAAGTTCATGATTTTTGACAGAGACTATTATGAGGAAATCATAAAAGAAATTGCTGTGGAGGATTTTAACTCCTTGGAATGCAGAGAAATGTACAATATAATTAATAGATTGTATGAAGATAAGGAAATAATATATGAAGAACAAATAAGAGAAGAGATTATGACTGTTGAAAATATGGATATTCAATTAGTCAAAAAAGTTTTTTCAAAGGAATTGAAATTTTCACCCAATAATGTAAATCATATGATTAAGGACTTGATTCATACTATAAGGACTAATAAATTAGAGAATAAAAGAAACGAAGTTAAGCTGAAGATTGAGGAAATGGAGAAAAATAAAAATAAGAATTATCTTGAAGAAAAGCTTTTTATTGAACTATGTATGGAATTAACTAATTTAAATAAAGAATTAAACCTCATTAGACATGAGGAAGGGAGGTAGTTAAGTTGGATGAAATGAACAAAGAAAACATTAATACTAAAATAGCTAATATAGAATCTGTTAAGAAATTAGTAGCTAAAGGTAAAAAAAATGGGCTGTTAACATATAGTGAGATTGTTGAAAGCTTAGAGGAAATCAACCTCGATGCGGAACAAATAGAAAGTGTTTATCAGATTTTTGAGGACATGGGAATAGATGTAATAGGTGATAAGGACGACGAACTACTATTGGAAAAAGACGAAGACCTGGAAGATATAGAAAAGAAAGATGCCGACGATGAAGAGGTTGATGAAACAAAGGAAGATTTATCAGTTCCGAAAGGGATAAATGTAGACGACCCAGTAAGGATGTATTTAAAAGAAATTGGAAAAATACCCCTATTAACTGGTAATGAAGAGGTTGAATTAGCCAAAAGAATGCAAATTGGAGATGAAATAGCCAAAAAAAAGCTAGCTGAGGCAAATCTTAGATTAGTTGTAAGTATAGCAAAGAGGTATGTCGGCAGAGGGATGCTGTTCCTAGATTTAATCCAAGAGGGCAACCTTGGTTTAATGAAGGCCGTGGAAAAGTTTGATTACAAAAAAGGATTTAAATTTAGCACCTATGCGACATGGTGGATACGCCAAGCGATCACCAGGGCCATAGCAGATCAGGCTCGAACCATAAGAATTCCCGTCCATATGGTGGAGACGATTAATAAATTAGTTAGAATTCAAAGACAACTTGTTCAGGAACTGGGAAGGGACCCAAGTCCAGAGGAAATAGGCAAGGAAATGGGCATGGAAGTGGAGAAAGTAAGAGAAATTATGAAAATTGCCCAAGAACCTGTTTCCTTGGAGACACCTATAGGAGAGGAAGAAGATTCGCACCTAGGAGATTTTATACCAGATGATGAGGTATTATCTCCTGCAGAGGCTGCAACATTTACTATGCTTAGGGAGCAGTTAATAGATGTCTTAGATACATTAACCCCTAGGGAACAAAAAGTCCTAAGACTGAGATTTGGATTAGATGATGGAAGAGCTAGGACTTTGGAGGAAGTTGGAAAAGAGTTTGAAGTTACCAGGGAGAGAATAAGACAGATAGAGGCGAAGGCCCTTAGGAAGTTGCGCCATCCAAGTAGATCTAAAAAATTAAAAGATTTTCTTGAATAATTAGGGATTCGCTTTATGGCGAATCTTTAATTTACAAAAAAACAGAATAGTTATTTCAGAGAGGAAAATATTTATGAAATTATCACAGAGGCTTTTTAAAATAGCAGAACTGGTACCTAGGAATTCAATTGTAGGGGATATTGGGACAGACCATGGATATATTCCAGCCTATTTAGTTCTAAATAATATTTCCAAAAAGGTAATAGGCACCGACATATCCAAGGGTTCCCTAGAAAAAATCATAGAGTTTGTAAAAGAACAGGGAATAGAAGATAAAGTGGACAGCAGATTGGGAGACGGGTTAGATCCAATATTAGAATATGAAATTGATACGGTTATTATAGCTGGTATGGGCGGACTTTTAATCAGGGATATCTTAGAAAAGGATTTAAAGAAAACCAATTCTATAGTCAATTTTATTTTGCAGCCAATGGTGGCAGTAAAGGAACTAAGAAAATATTTGGTGGAAAATAGTTTTGAAATAATAGGTGAAGAATTGGTAAAAGAAGATGGCAAGTTCTATGAAATAATACATGCCAAAAGAGGTAAGTCCCATGTTGACAAGGAATTATATTATGAAATAAGCCCATTATTAATAAAAGATAAGCATGGCTTATTAAAAGAATTTATAAGTTTTAAACTAAAGGAGCTTCGTGCCATTTTAAGTCAAGTGGAGAATATAGATACAGAAAAGTCTAGAGAAAGATATATCGAAATAAATGAAAAGATACTATGGTATAAGGAGGTATTGAAAGAAGTTGAAAGCGAAAGAGATAATTGAAATAATGAATAAATGGGCACCACCTTCTTTAGTTGACCATTGGGATAATACTGGTTTTCAAATAGGAGATGACAACAAAGAAGTAGATAAGATTCTTTTGGCTCTAGACTTAGATTACAATGTATATAAATGGGCAAAGTTACATGACTTTAAAATGATAATAACCCATCATCCGGCAATTTTCGCGCCTATGAAAAGTATTACCACTAATAGCTATAAAGAAGGATTAATATATAATTTAATTAAAGATGGCATAGTAGTATTCAACGTCCATACAAATTTAGATAGAGCAGAAGGGGGATTAAACGATTATTTAGCTAAGATATTAGGCCTAAAGAATTTACAGGTCTTAGAAATAGATAAAATGGGAGAGGAAGTGGACCATGGCTATGGAAGGGTAGGTGATATAGAAGAGGTGTCCTTGTCGGAATATTTACAGTTCATAAAGGGAAGATTGGAGACGGATTACCTTATTGTATATGGAGAGACTGAAAAAACGGTTAAGAGAGTTGCAGTATGCGGTGGAAGTGGTGCAGAATTTATTACCCATGCACATAGGAGTAATGCCAGCATTTACGTAACTGGTGATATAAAATATCATGATGCTCAAGAGGGAGCAGAGTTGGGGATTACCGTGGTCGATGCAGGACACTATCATACAGAAAAGATTATATTGCCGGTGATTAAGGAGCATTTAGAAAAAAACTTAAGAGAAAAATTACATATTGAAATTTGGGATAAGCCAAGCCCGCCATATAAAATTTATTAGTTTAGGAGTGAGCCTATGGAACAACTAGATTTATTGTGGGATTTAGAGCTTCATCACGATTCACTTAGTTTTTGTCAAAAAAGTATGTTTAGACTTAGAAATAAATTTAACTTTAATGAAGTTGAAAAGAAAATAGAAAAAGCAGAAGATAAAGTTATTTATTTAAGAAATAAAAAGGAAAAAATGAAGTTAATGCTAAATAAGTATAACAGTAAATTAAAAGACTATAATTTTAAAATTAATGAAATAGAGAAGAATTTATATGATGGCAATACAACGGATATTAAACAATTGGAATTCTTAGATATAGAAAAAGACAAGATAAAGAAAATGATAAATGAAATGGAAATAGAAATTTTAGAGCAAATGGATGAAGTAGATGCAACAGATGAAGAATTATTGTTGATAGAATGGGAATTAGAAGAAATAAAAATAGAAAACGAGGAAATTCAAAAAGAATATTCGGAACAAGAGAGACTGCTTAGCTCTAAAATAATTGTAGAAAAGAAGAATATTCTAGAAATAGAACAAAAAATTGATAAGGAATTATTAGATAAATATTACAACATAAAGAAAAACAAGGGATCAGGAATAGCAGAAGTAAAAGATGGAGTCTGTTGCGGTTGTAATATGCTATTGCCTACAATTCAGTTAGATAGGCTACATAATGACGATAAAATAACACTTTGTGAAAATTGTGGCAGGATACTTAAGATTGGCCCCTAGAAATTTCCTTTGAACTATAACTAAAATTATGATAAAATAGAATAGAGTAAGTTGAATGGTCGCGTGCTTTTGCATGAGGAAAGTCCGTGCTCCATAGGGCAGGATGCTGGATAACGTCCAGTGGGGGCGACCCTAAGGATAGTGCAACAGAGATATACCGCTTGTAATTTACGAGCAAGGGTGGAAAGGTGAGGTAAGAGCTTACCAGCATTTAGGTGACTAAATGGCTATGTAAACCCCATCTGGAGCAAGACCAAAGAGGAACAAAGAAAGACGGTTGCCCGCTGTCGTTCCAAAGGTAGGTCGCATGAATCCATTGGTGACAATGGATCTAGATAGATGACCATTTAAACTGAACACGGCTTACAGACTTACTCTCTACATATTTAGGGCAATTTTATATTGCTGTAAAAGGGCTCGAAAGGGCCTTTTTACATACAAATATATGTCCAGGACACAAGAGGAGGAATTATAATGAGTTGCTGTGATGATAAGAAAGGCAGTAAAAAGGTCAAAGAGTGGGGAAACAACAGTAAAAGCTGTAGGTTCAATTCCTCATATATAATTGTCGGAGTGCTGCTGGCAACTGTGTTGATATATAGATTTATATTTTAAACCCTAGATTATATCTAGGGTTTTTATCTTAAGAAAATTAAAGTTGTCTGTTGACTATCTTTACGAAGTAATCCATATTGTTCCATGGAAAGATACCAAATCTCGGAACCTCAAAAGGCTTTGTACTTAAATCACAATATCCATTTTTTGTTGTAAATCCTAGTTTATATCCTGCTTCTTTAAAGGCTTCAGTACTTGTCTCATTATAATTTCCATAGGGGTATGCTACATATTTTGTATCGAGTCTCTCTGCAACAAGAGAAATGTCATTTAGTATTTCTTTTTTTGACAAAACTTCTAATGCAGATTTATCACCCATCATTACATGCAGGTCGTATGTATGGCTTTCAAAAGTAAACACATCTCGTGTCTCCCTTAAATTATTAAAGCTTAACCCCTTTAATTTTCCAGTTTCTGCACTATATTTGTCTGGATCAGATGAAATATTAGTAGCAATTGAAAATATTGCAGCCCTGAAATTATAATTTTTAAGAATTGGATAGGCATATTCTATATTAGAATAATATCCGTCATCAAATGTGAGCACAACGGTTTTTTCAGGTAGTACAATATCTCCATTCATAAAATTTTCGAGTTCTTCTAAAGTAGCAGTGTAAAAATCGTTGTCTTTCAAGTATTTCATATGTTCTTTAAAGGTGTCAAGGCTTATTACAGCACCATTTCCATTGAATTTACTTTTTGATAAATCCCCATCGTATATATGGTGATACATCAGTACAGGAACCTTTTCGGCTGCAGGTTGTGCGACATTTTTTTCTAAACGATTATTTTCTTGTCTTAAATATATTATTTCATCTTCTAAAGAAGAAAAATAGTCGTATAGTTCCCTTAATTTGGAGTACATGCTGTTATCTAAAAGATTTATATTATTCAGTCCCTCGGCATATACATTCGATTTAATAGCAGATAAAGGGCCAATTACCATGGACAATAATAAAAATATAATCGATATTCTCCTTACAAGGTTTTTCTTTTTGTCATTATACTTTTTCATAAAAACTCCCCCTTCTGGTGATACATATAATATAGCATCTGCTGAGAACTTAGACAAGTATTAAAGAATGAAACGCATTTACAATTTAAACCCTAGATATATCTAGGGTTTTTCTTGTGTTTTATAGCTTTTTTTATTATACTCATATTGATACAATAAATATTGATAATATCATATAGAGGTGAAAAATGGACAATACTTCGACAAAAAAAGAAAGAATCAAAGCAATTGTGTACACCATCATTGCTGCCACTTTGCTCAGTACTGGAGGCATATTGCTCAAATTTATAGATATGAATCCAATGGCCATTGCTAGCTCAAGGGGCATTTTTTCTGTGGCCATAGTTTGGGCATACCTTAAAAAACCAAAGTTTACGTTTTCTAAACCACAAGTAGTAGGTGCGATTTCCTATGCTGGTATGGTTACAGGATTCATATTGGCAAATAAATTGACAACGGCGGCCAATGCAGTTGTTTTACAATTTACTGCGCCAATTTGGGTTGCCATATTAGGGGCATGGATATTAAAAGAGAGAATTAGATGGTATGACGGTATATCCATAGTTATAGTGTCTTTGGGGATGATATTATTTTTTATAGACGATATGGGGGGAGGCAGTTTAGAGGGGAACATAGTCGCCATATTAAGTGGCGTTGCCTTGGCAGGATCCACCATAGGCATGAGAATGCAAAAAGATGGTTCGCCAGTGGAGACCACATTGCTAGGCCATTTCATTACTGTATTGATTGGATTGCCATTTTTGTTTCAGGCGAGTTTTACAATTCAAAATATATTTGGGATTTTTCTACTGGGAGTATTCCAATTGGGAATTTCCTATATTCTCTATGCTTTGGCAATAAAACATCTAACAGCATTGGAATCTATACTTATAATGTTTTTAGAACCTATACTAAATCCCATATGGGTTGTAATTTTTTATGGAGAAAAACCTAGTGTTTACTCCTTAATAGGTGGATTAATTGTCATAGTTACATTGGCCTTAAGAAGTGTAATAGCCAACAAACAAATTACAGTAGAGTGAATACACCTTAACATACTGGGTATTAATGGCTTATAAGTGTTTTCAAATGGTAAAAGTTTACGAATATGGGGGTATAACTAATGAAAATAAGTGCCAAATTAAAAGCAATGCTATTAATTTTGTTGATTTTTTCCTTAAGTAGTACAATATCTGTATTTTTTCAGTTAAGTAGAATGGATGCAGATAGCAAAGTCATCAACGAGACTGGTGTAATCAGAGGTGCAGGACAAAGATTTTCGAAATTGGAACTTTCAGGAGTTGAGTCCGATGACTTAATTGTGCTCATCGAAAACAACATAAATGGACTGTTATATGGGAATGAAGATTTAGGGCTTCCTGAGGCCAGGGACAAAAATTATATAAAAGCCTTGGAAGATGTAAAAGCTGAATGGGAAACATTAAAAGAAGTAGTATATGAAAACAGAAAGGTAAAAAATAGCGATAAATTGCGAGATGAAAGTGAAGTGTTTTACGACCTATCAAATAAGGCCGTATACGCTGCCGAGGACTATTCAAAAGGCAAGGTCGTCACTTTAAAGGTCTTTCAACTGGCTATTTTAGGACTGAACTTAATTATTTTGGTTCTATTATGGGTAATGAGCAGCAGAGAAATATCTACTCCTTTGATGAAACTATTTAAAGGTATAGACAAACTAGATATATCTGAAGATGTGCCGGATGAATTTATTGTAAGAAAAGATGAAATCGGATTAATATCCAATGCCTTTCAAAAGGTTATTGATAGACTGAGAAACCTTGTAAAACAAATTTCCGAGCTTTCAGGTGAGGTTACAGGGTTTTCTAGCCAGTTGACCCATCTCACAAGCGAATCTGCCATGGCCACCGATGAGGTTGCAAGGGTAATTGAGGAGATTGCCAAAGGGGCTGGTGAGCAAGCGGAAGAGACAGAAAAGGGTGCTATCAATATGGCTCAATTGGGCAATCTAGTAGAAGAAGAGCAAAGGCTTATAGTAGAGTTGGGAATTTCCGCTGAAGAAGTAAATAACCTTAAAAATGAGGGGCTAAAAATAATCAGTGAATTAGTAAAAAAAACACAGGAGAACAACCAGGCATCAAGGAAAGTAAAGGAAGTAATTTTGGATACAAGCGAAAGTGCAGCACGAATAGAAAAGGCCAGTTATATGATACAAGATATTGCAGAACAAACTAACCTATTGGCTTTAAATGCAGCTATAGAGGCAGCAAGTGCAGGAGATGCTGGACGTGGGTTTGCAGTAGTAGCTGAAGAAGTTAGGAAGCTAGCCATTCAATCTAATAATTTCACAGAGGAAATATCAAAAATAGTAGGGGATTTAATTAAAAAAACTCATTATGCAGTAGATACAATGGGAACAGTGGAAAACATAGTAGTTTCCCAAACAGAAAGCGTAAATATGACTAATAATAAATTTGAAGGTATTGCAAATTCTATAGAAAAAATAAAGGAAGCCATTGAAAATATAAGCAGATCTGGAGAGGAAATGGCAGTTAAGAAAGACGATGTAATCATAGGTATGGAGAATTTGTCGGCAATTTCTGAAGAAAATGCTGCAGGCTCTGAGGAAGCAGCTGCCTCTGTAGAGCAGCAAACTGCTTCTATGGAGGAAATCGCCAATACTAGTATAGAATTATCTAACTTAGCCATTAGGATGAATGACAGTATATCGAAATTTAAATCTTAAAATTCCAGTTTAAACTGGAATTTTTTATGAGACAAATATAAGATATTAGGTGATTAAATGGGCAATAAATTGGGAAGAACTTATGAGGCAAATATAGATAAAAAAAGTAAAAAGGCTATGGGTCAATTTTATACGCCGGAATACATAGTTAAATACATAGTAGAAAATACATTGGGAAAGATTGACATAATTAACAACCCTTTTGTTACTATAATAGACATTTCATGTGGGGTAGGATACTTTCTTTTACATGCTTATGATTTACTTATGGAAAAATTTATTAAGGAATTAGAGCTTTTAAGGGAAGCATATAAGGATGAAACGTATATAATAAAAACAGATGGGGTTGAATCGGAGATTAAAGGTTCAGATTATTGGATAAGGGACAATCTCCACTATCACATACTAAAACACTGTATATATGGTGCCGATAAGGATAACTTCGCCGTTGAATTAACTAGAGGGGCCTTGTATTCCAAGGGAGCTAGAAGTCCAAACCTCAACTCAAATATTCTTCACTGCGACAGTTTAATCAGATGGGAAAATGAAATCGAAGGGATGACTAATGAAACAAATACATTAAAAAGATTTTGGAGTAGAAAATACGATTTCGTAGTAGGAAACCCCCCATATATAGGTCATAAGCAATTGGATATTGGGTATAAGAAGTGGCTGATGATGGAATATAAAGAGGTCTTTAAGGATAAAGCAGATATATCCTTCGCATTTATAAAAAGGACATTTGAGGTCCTGAAAGCAGAAGGAGTGGCAGGTATAATAACCTCTCGATACTTTATGGAAAATCCTACAGGGAGGAAACTAAGGGAATATATTTTAGAAAATGGGAATATGGTAGAAATTCTTGACTTCTATGGAGCTAGTATCTTTAAGGGTGTTGGAGTAGCCACTGGAATATTTATATTTAGCAAAGAGGCAAATGACGGTGGCGATATAAATGTAACTAAATTAATCGACGATGAGTATAATTTTACAAATCTTGATAATTTAAGCGAATTAATAAATACAAATGTTTTTGAAAAGTTTAGTATAAATAAAGAGAAATTAGGGACAGACAGGTGGATATTATTATCTCCTGTAAAAAGGCGTATTTATGAAAAGATACAAAGAAAATCAAATCTAAGACTCAGGGATGTGGTCCATACATTTCAGGGAGTAATCACAGGTGGAGATAAAGCCTTTGTCCTGACAGAAGAAGAAATTGAAAGATATGAAATAGAAAGAATATTGCTCAAAAAATGGATTAAAAATAGTAGCGTGCAAAGGTATAATATTTCAGAGGGAAAGCAGTTCTTGATTTATTCAGATTTAATAGGTAAAATGGAGGATTTTCCAAATGCCGTTGGTTACATAAGGAATTTTCAGGAAAAACTGCAAAACAGGAGAGAATGTAAAAACGGATCAAGGGAATGGTATAAACTACAGTGGGGAAGGGATACGAAACTATTTGAACAGCGAAAACTAATTTTTCCCTACAAGGCTAGAGAAAATAGATTTGCATTAGATGAAAAATGTTTTTATTTTAGTGCAGACATCTATTCTATGATAGTAAAAGATGAATATAAATATATCATAAACCTGGAATATCTATTGGGAATTTTAAATTCAAGAATATATGAATTTTATTTCAAACTTTTTGGAAAAAAGATTGGTAAGGGAACGTATGACTATTATCCCAATGCGGTGTTGGATATTCTAATATCAACAGACGATATAATGCAAGAAATAGAAATGTATGTGCTTAAAATTTTAGATATTAAAAGATTTTCAGCACAAGCTGACAAAGAATACGAAAAAGCGGAGATATTTAGGTGTCAGATGGAAATTGACCGCATTGTTGGAGAATATTTTAATTTAAATGAAGAAGAAATTGAGTTAATTGTTAAATCTACAAAAAGGGAATACGATTTAAGCTAAAGTTTTTAGAATAAATTGGGGGATAAAGATGGATAATTATAAACTAGGGGTTAAGGTTTCGTGGATAACAGTAATGATTAATGTTGTATTAGCAGTTATAAAGGTAACTTCAGGTATACTTGGCAATAGTAATGCCATGGTTGCAGATGGGATTCATACTCTGTCAGATGTATTGACTACCTTTGTAGTAATGCTAGGATTAAAAGTTTCTTCTAAGGAAGCTGATGAGGAGCACCCATACGGCCATGAAAAGTACGAATCTGTATTTGCGAAGATATTGAGTATACTTTTGTTGTTGACAGGTATTTACATCGGATATGAATCTATTAAAGTTTTAATAGGTGGGCAAATTCAGACCCCAAAGCTCTTGGCTCTAATGGCTGCTTTGCTGTCCATAGTCACCAAAGAGGGAATGTATTGGTATACAATTAGGGTTGCAAAAAAAATCAAAAGCATATCAATGGAAGCCGATGCTTGGCACCATAGGTCAGATGCATTTTCTTCTATAGGCACATTAATAGGCATACTTGGAGCCAGATTGGGCTTTCCTGCCCTAGATCCAATTGCTGGTATTGTAGTTTCAATTTTTGTTATTAAAGTTGGAGTGGAGTTATATATTAAATCTGTCAAGGAATTAGTAGATGAGTCTGCAGGCAAGGAAATTATAAAGGAAATAGAGAAGAAAGTAAGACAAATAAAAGGCGTTAGAGGCATTAAAGGACTTAAAACCAGGGTATTTGGCAATAAGATATATGTTGATATTGAAATATTAGTAGATGCAAATATATCAGTTTTAGAAGGTCACGAAATAGCAGAAATGGTCCACGACAAGCTAGAAAAAGATATAGAGGATATAAAACATTGTATGGTACATGTGGAACCTTTTTAATAAAGCTTAAATTTTGTGGACATTTTGTAATATGTCATTGTATTATTCTACTAATTATAATACAATAGATTTTGGGTAATCAAATAATTGTAGGGGAGTGTTAATATTGCAAAATAGAAAACACAAACTTTCCATTGCCATTGTGGGTATATGCCTAATTGGCCTAGTGGGTTTTAAAGACACAGGAATATTTGTCAGGGAATATATAAGCGTTGAAGAAGATGAAAGTCAAATAATATTCCAGAGGGAAGAGGAAGTAAACCTCATTAGAGAAACCAGTAGGTCCTATATCGTCGAAAAGGATAAAACCTTGTATGAGGTGCCCATAAACGTCTTACTGAGAAAAGATAGGACAACTAATAAATATAAGGTCATGACACATACTACTTTGCTAGAGGAACCTGGTAGAAATATTATAAAATTTTTAAATAAAGATGAGATTGTACAAGCTCTAAAAATTGATGGAGACTATGGTTTATTTAGCACCGAAGACGGGACTAATGGTTACATATATTTGCCCCAACTAGAGGAGTTGACAGAGGACAACAATTCTTTTGGAATTTCAAAGGTCCATAAGGTTTTAATAAACGATGGTAAATATTACGCCTTAGTAAAGGGAGAGTCAGTCACTATTAAAGATTTTAATGAGGGTAATTATGTCATTATAGACGATAAAGGCAATGAATTTAAAGCAAGTGAAAGCCTTGTAGAATTAAGGAGAACTGCAGATAGAGTCAGCAGGAGCAGCGAATCGAGAAGGTCTCCTGATATTACGAAGGTAATAGAGTTGGCATACAATGCATTGGGCAAGCCCTATTCTTATGCGGGGACAGGTGCAAAGGGATATGACTGTTCTGGACTGACTTATTCCATATATCTAAATGGGTTAGACATTAAACTAAATAGGTCCTCTAGGGATCAAGCTAAAAATGGCATTTCCGTGAATAAACAGGATCTGATTCCTGGAGATTTAGTATTCTTCAGGACATCTGGAAAATCCATTGGTCATGTAGGCATCTATATAGGAGATGGTAACATGATACATGCTTCTTCTGGCAAGAGGAAAGTAATGATTTCTTCTTTAGATGAAACTTATTATAAATCTAGATATGTAACTGCTAGAAGAATAATTAATTAACAATCAGGGCTATCATATACTAAGTAGTCTTTAAAAAATAAGTAAATATATAGAGAGAGGTGTTGCTAAATGGCAGAAGTACTAAAGGGCAATGTTGTAGCAGCCCAAATTAAAGAAAAAATGGCTAAAGACATTGAGGAATTAGCTAAATTAGGTAAGGTACCTACATTGGGAATAGTAAGGTTAGGAGACAATCCGGACGATATTTCTTATGAGAGAAGTATAATTAAAAATTGTGACAAAATTGGGATTGAAGCAAAAGTCTTTGAACAAGATGTAAATATGACTACAGAAGAGCTATTATCCTTAATGGGGGAGCTAAATGAAGATAATTCAATTTCTGGAGTCTTGCTTTTCAGGCCTTTGCCAAAACACATAGATGAGGCTAAAGTCAGGGAATCCTTGGTGCCTAGCAAGGACGTAGATGGCATGAATCCAGTAACACTGGCAAAGATTTTTGAAGGAGATTTATCTGGATTTGCACCATGTACGCCAAAAGCTGCAATGGAAATATTGCTTTACAATAATATTGAATTGGAAGGAAAAAATGTGGTAGTAGTCAATAGATCAATGGTTCTTGGGAAGCCCTTGACCATGATGCTGCTTAATGAAAATGCTACGGTGACAATTTGCCATTCCAGGACAAAGAATTTGCCTGAGATAACTAAAAATGCTGACGTAGTAGTTACAGCTCTGGGCAGGGCAAAGTTCTTTGACGAGAAGTATTTCAATGAAAACTCAATATGCATCGATGTAGGCGTAAGCCTAGATGAAGAAGGTAAACTAAGTGGAGATATTGACTATCCTGTGGTGTCAGAATTAGTCTCGAAAATAACTCCTGTTCCTGGTGGAGTAGGGTCAGTGACAACTTCCATTCTATTATCCCACGTAGTAGAAGCCTGTAAAAAAATGTAATTAAGGAGTCTTTTTAGACTCTTTTTTCTTTTCTACAATAAATAGCAAAACTAGTCAATAATTTATGAAGGAGTTTTCAATTCTTTATAGAATATATTATAAAGGTTAAGGATAGGGGGAGATGTTTTGTATTTATCAGTAGAAAAACATAAAAACAACTTATTAGTCCAATTAAAGGGAGAATTAGATCATCACAACACAGAGATGGTAAGGCAAAAAATCGACAAACAGTATTTTGAACACAGAATAAAAAATATTATATTGGATTTAAGGGGATTGACCTTTATGGATAGTTCAGGTATTGGCCTAGTAATGGGTAGATACAAGAATATTTTAGAAAACGGTGGAAAGATTGTAATGGTAAATGACAACGAATACGTAGAAAAGATACTAAAGGTATCAGGGCTATTAAAAATTATCAATGTCTATCCAACGATTGAAAAGGCAATGGAAAATATTTAAGGGGAGATGGAAATAATGGAAAAAAACTATATGAAACTGGAATTCCTGAGCAAATCCAGTAATGAATCTTTTGCTAGGGTAGTAGTTGCTGCCTTTGCATCTCAATTGGATCCAACATTGGAGGAATTATCGGATATTAAAACAGCAGTTTCTGAGGCAGTGACAAATGCTATTATACATGGATATGAATACAGGGAGGGCATAGTTATCGTAGAATCAAGAATAATTGATGACGAAATCATAGTTATTGTTGAAGATATGGGTATGGGCATAGCTGACGTAGAAAAGGCAAGGGAACCATTTTACACATCAAAACCAGACCTGGAGAGATCAGGCATGGGGTTTACTGTAATGGAGACATTTATGGACGGCTTAGAAATTGAAAGCATAAGGGGACAAGGTACTAAGGTAAAGATGAAGAAAAAATTCAACAGCCTTAAGGATAAGGAGTAGATAATATGAGTTTAAGTGTTGAAAGAAAGGCTCTATTGTCTCATGAGGAAACTATGGAACTTATCGGGGAGGCACAAAACGGCAGTGCCGAGGCAAAGGAAATTTTAGTATCTTGCAATTTGGGACTGATTCGTTCCGTATTAAGAGGATTTGTAAACAGAGGCTATGAAACTGATGATTTATTTCAAATAGGCAGTATTGGGCTCCTAAAGGCAATAGAAAAATTTGACACCTCCTATGACGTCAAATTTTCTACCTATGCAGTTCCCATGATAATAGGCGAGATAAAAAGATTTTTAAGGGATGACGGTCTTATTAAGGTCAGCAGGTCCTTAAAACAAATTGCAACGAGAGCAAAGGGTGCAGAAGAGAGACTATCCTTTGAATTGGGAAGGGAACCGACCATTCAAGAAATTTCCGACGATATAGGCATAGACAAGGAGGATGTAGTCATGGCACTTGAGGCTTCATATCACCCGGAATACCTATACGATGTTGTACATCAAAGCGATGGTTCACCTCTGTATTTAATAGACAAAATAAGTCATAAAACCATAGGAGAAGAAGATATAACAGATACGATACTATTAAAAGAGATGCTTTGGAAATTGAAGGCAAGAGATAGACAAATTATAATATTGAGGTATTTCAAGGATAAAACTCAAACTGAAGTGGCAAAGGAATTGGGGATTTCTCAAGTACAGGTATCGCGGATTGAAAAAAAGATAATTGAAGAAATGAGGAAAAATTTGACAAAGGCATAAATCATGCCTTTTTTTGTATTAAAGAACGATAAATGCAAATAATAGTTCTTACGAGGTGATAATATGACATATAGACTTTGCCATAAAAGAATAATTTTTTTGCTCATGGTAACATTGATTGTTTTAGGTGGTTTTTTATGGTATAAAGAGCAAACCACCAATAAGACAATACCGAAGATGGCAGATTTTGTATTTAAGAGCACAGGGGGTCTAATGGATGCAGAAAGAAAAGGTATATCTTACGATTAACAAAAAGGCTACTTTAGATCCAAAGCGACCACTTCTCGTAAAGGACTTAGGAGAAGTATATTGCAATAACCAGATAATCCAAAAAAACATAGAGATGACGGAAATCAGCACACAGCATAATAAGGAGGATTGGGACTATAAAACAGCTATTGAAATAGCTGAGGTACTGCTTACTCAATTTCCCATGATAGAATTAGATTTATTAGGTGAGGTGGAAGTGCTAATAGAATATAAGTCGGAAACAGATAAGAATACACTGTGGAAGGTCATCAAGGTAGCAGCCGTCTGCATAATTCTGTTCTTTGGTTCAAGTCTGGCCTTGATAAACTTTCACGAAGATGTGAATTCCAGCAAAACAATGAAAGACTTATACTATACATTTACTGGTGAAAGAAAGGAAAATCCACTTCTCCTCGTTATACCTTATTCCATCGGAATAGGAGTAGGTGTGGTTACATTTTTTTCTAGGGTCATTAGTTCCAGCCTAAGGAGAGTTAAAGAACCTGGACCTATGGAAATACAATTGTACCTTTATGACAAAGATATGGAGGAAAACATATTAAATGAAACAAAAAAGCCTTAATCAAAGTAGGTAGATGTTATGATAATAAAAAATTCAATAATGATATTGATTGCCTTTGGAGGAGGAGTCATCGTTGGAGGTGCCATGGTGGCCTTTATCACCATATTGCAGATTCTTCCTCGACTAGCACAGTTTACGGAAACTGAGGGATATTTAAAACTATATCAATTGACTATGATAATATCTATAATATTGTCTATAGTAATGTATTTTGCAAACTTTAACTTTGGATTACCAGCTTTTTCTGTCGTCCCAATAGGTTTTTTTTATGGTGTTTTCATAGGTATATTGTCTTCTGCTTTGGCAGAAGTGTTAAATGTTATCCCTGTCATATCTAAAAAAATAAAAATAAAACACGACTTAAAATATATTATATGGGCCCTTATTGGAGGGAAGGTAATGGGTTCCCTAATATATTGGATATATCTTGATTAGGAGTGAGTAGATGGAAAACATGAACAAAAAAGAGTATCAAAGATATGCAGAACAAAGGGTTCCAAAGCCGACTTTTTTGAAAAACAATACAATGGCCTTTGTAGTAGGGGGCGTGATTTGCGTATTGGGACAGTTTATACGAAATTGGTTAGTGGAAAATGGCTTAGACGATAAGGCTGTTGCTGCGGGTACGGCCATTATATTAGTATTTTTAGGTGCACTGCTAACGGGGCTGGGTGTATATGATAAAATTGGCAAGGTGGGCGGTGCCGGTTCACTAGTTCCTATAACTGGTTTTTCCAACGCAGTTGTATCTCCTGCCATGGAATTTAAAACTGAGGGCTTAATATTTGGGGTGGCAGCAAAGATGTTTGTAATTGCCGGTCCCGTCTTGGTTTATGGAGTAGGCGGTTCAATTATTGTGGGTATATTGCATCTATTATTAAAGAAGGGATGATACACATGGGGTGAAGAAGGTTGGAATGCAGACTGTAAAATTTCAAAATCCGCCGTCCATAGTAAGCACCTATACAATAGTAGGGCCAAAAGAAGGTGAAGGGCCCCTAAAGGATTATTTTGACTTAATTTTAGAGGATGACATGTGGGGACAGGAATCCTTTGAAAAGGCGGAGTCGAAAATACAGGAGGAAGCAATAAAATCTGCCCTTAGCAATGGGAATTTAGCAAACAATGACATAGATTATTTGATTTCAGGAGACTTGTTAAACCAAATAATTACATCCTCCTATACGGCGAGACAGCTGAGTATACCGTTTTATGGACTGTATGGAGCTTGCTCTACAATGACTGAGGCTCTGTCCCTAGGTGCAATGCTTGTAGATGGTGGATTTGCAAAAAAGGTTATTTGTGCCACATCTAGCCATTTTAGTTCTGCAGAGAGGCAATTCAGGTTTCCATTGGAATATGGGAGTCAAAGAAATTTTTCATCCCAATGGACTGTAACTGGGGCAGGAGCCACAGTTTTGTCCGCAGATGGCAATGGCCCATATGTCACTTACGCCACCACAGGTAAAATTGTCGATATGGGAATAAAGGATGCCACCAATATGGGTGCTGCCATGGCTCCAGCGGCGATGGATACATTAATTAGCCACTTTAATGATACTGGCTATTCTCCGGCAGATTACGATTTGATAATATCGGGGGACTTGGGAATCATTGGGAAGTCCATAGTTATAGATTTAATGCAAAAAGAAGGATTTGATCTAAGTGAAAAATTTACTGACTGTGGAGTAGAGATATTCGACCATAAAAATCAAGACACCCATGCAGGAGGTTCTGGTTGTGCCTGTGCAGCTACAGTGTTTAATGGATATATATATAAGGAGGTTCTGAAAGGTAGTTTTAGCAGAGTATTGCTTATAGCGACTGGGGCTCTTCATTCCACAACCATAAATCAACAAGGGGAATCAATTCCCGGTATAGCTCACGCAGTTACCATCGATATAAATAAGGGTTAGGAGGGGTTACATGGAGTTTATTAAGGCATTTTTAGTTGGAGGCCTAATATGTTTAATAGGCCAAGTAATATTAGATAACACTAAATTGACCCCAGCACATATATTGGTAATATTTCTTACGGCAGGGGTAGTCTTAGGAGGAATTGGAGTATATGAGCCTATTGTAAAATTTGGAGGTGCAGGGGCCACTGTACCCATTGTTGGATTTGGATATTCCCTTTCTCAGGGTGCCATAGAGGGAGCCAAGGCAAAGGGAGTAATTGGGGCATTTACTGGCGGCATAACAGCTGCAGCAGGAGGTATAGGTGCAGCAATACTATTTGGTTATGTAATGGCCCTCGTATTTAAACCTAAAACGAAAAGCTAGGGAATTCCCTAGCTTTTTTAGTCGCCGTACTCATCATATTCGTTGTAGTTATCTTCTATATCGTTATTGTCATTTGTATCATCTTCTTCCCTGTTCCAAGGAAACCAGGGGAACCAAGAATCCCATGGGTCATCTGACTCTGGAATAACTGTGGTTTCATCGTGTTCATCACATATTTCGGTAGGAGCTTCGTATTGATAGTCAGTGGGAGCTAAACCGTTGTTTTCCTCTGGATTATACGGTATTTCTCGTTCCACAAATACTTTTGTTTCAAGGTTTTCCTCTGGACAATATTCATTGGCGATTTTTCCGTTGGAAGTATCTATGGTTAATTCCACATGGGAATCGCAATACTCCTTTGGTTCGGTTCCTTTTACAAAAAATTCCGACCTAACAGTGCTACCTCTTGGATCGTGACTACAATGCTCCGTAGGCAACTTTCCAGAGATAGTGCATACGTTTACTTTTACTAGACCGCCAGGTTGTTCAAAGGCAGTGATGCTTTCCTTATCCTCATGTAATCTAGTCATTATATATTGCCAAAACTCAGCCGCAGTACTACTACTTTTTGATAAAGTAATCTTTGGAGAATCGTTTCCAATCCATACGCCAGTGGCATAATATGGAGTAAAACCGACAAACCATATATCTGCCTGATTTTGAGTAGTACCGGTTTTACCTCCCACTACCATGTTGTTGAGCTTTGCTTTACCTGCAATTCCATTTGCCACAGTAGTCCTAAGGATATCTGCCATGATAAATGATACTTGGGGTGAAGCTACCTCACTTTCCCTAGGTATATTTTCTATTATTGTATTTCCATTCTTATCCTCAATTTTAGTAAAGGAAATAGGCTCTATATAGACTCCACCGTTGGCAATGGCACCGTATGCAGCTGTTAATTCCAAAGGAGTCAAGCCCTTAGTCATTCCACCTAATGCCATTGAAGATAGATTCTCGTCGTTATAAGCCCTATTTTCAGCGGAAGTAATGATACTGTCTTTTTCTGGGTTAGTCTTGCTTATGATTCCAAATTTTTCTAGATATTGTAAAGACGTTTGTACTCCAATACTTTCAACAGTTTTTACTGAAGTAACATTACTAGATTGCTCAACGGCTCTTCTTAGGGGAGTAATACCTCTGTAACCTTCCTTGTACCAGTTCTTCGGCCAAAGCACACCCTTATCGTTGTAGTATGGAATGTCGTCAATGGGCGTAGCAGCTGTATAGCCGTTGTCAAGGGCGGGCAAATATACGGCAATAGGCTTTATAGAGGAACCAGGTTGCCTTTGGGAGGAAGTAGCTCTGTTTAAGATGCTAGTTCCTTCAATGTCCCTGCCTCCAATTAACCCTTTAATATGACCTGTCTTGTAGTCGAGTACCACAGTTGCAGATTGAGGCTGTACAATGCCGTCCTTTGATCTGAAAAAGTATTTATCGCTGATTAAGAGATTTTCTTCTCCGTCAACCCTGTAAAAATCAGCATTATTTCTTAAATAGTTTCCACTGATTTTAATCTCTTTGTCATCGGTTATACCATAGTCTTCTTCAGGTAATATTATAGAACCTACTGTATAGGTAACTAGATTTTTCTTTTCATCGATATTGTAATAATCAGCCACATCTACATGTTTAGGATATGGAGTAAGTTTGTTATTTTTAATATATAAATTTCCATCCCTAAATTCGTATGTTCCCGCTTCTATAATTAGTTCAAAGTCATCATTAAATAAATTTTCTTGCAAATAGAAGATAATGTTGTTGCTATCGTCTAAGATATTTTTTGCCTTACTTAATCTCCAATCCACTAGAATGGGGTTATTTAACTTTTCAGGGTCACCCACCATTATTTCAGTAAAATTCCTATAGATATTTTCCAGTTCTTTTTGCAATTCTACATCGATGGTGGAATAAATTTTCAACCCGCCTGTGAATAAAAGGTCCTGCGCCTCTTCTTTTGTGTAGCCAAGCCTTTCCATGAGAGCGTCAACGGTTTGGGTTTTGACATAATCTGTAAAATAAGAGGAAATACCTTCTATTTTCTTTTGTCCTGGATTCAAACTATTTTTAATGTCCTGATTTATGGCAGTATTATATTCATACTCAGTAATTTTCCCCAATTTTAGCAATTGACTAAGGACTATTTTTTGTCTTTGTACTGCTTCGTCATTGTAAACAGCCACGTATTTTTCGCCCAATATCTCAAGCCTGCCAACTTCATAATGCTTTGTGCTATCAAAGTCTTCAAGTTTAATAGCATGATAGGGAGCGTATTTAGTAGGACTTTTAACTACCCCTGCAAATAAAGCTGCTTCGGCAATGGTCAGTTCATTTACATCCTTAGAAAAATACGTTTGAGCAGCTTCCTGAACTCCATAAGCACCACGGCCTAAGTTTATCCTATTTAAATAGGCTTCCAGTATTTGATCTTTAGTCAAATACTTTTCCAGTTGAATAGCCAAGTAGGCCTCTTTTACTTTTCTATCCCATTTTTTATCTAGGTTTAGGTAAACATTTCTCACTAATTGTTGGGTAATCGTACTGGCACCTCTCACTGCAGCTCCTGCCTTGATATTGTCTAGGGCAGAAGCAATTATCCCTTTAGGGTCAACCCCAAAATGGGTTTCATATCTTTCATCTTCTATGGCTATAAAGGCATCTCTTAGATACTTTGGCATCTGATTCAGCTTCACCATGGTTCTGAACTCCGGAGCCTGGATTTTCTCAATTAAATTTCCATCGGCATCGTATATGGTAGAGGTCAAATCCAATGAAGCATTGACCCTGCTTGGGTCAATATCGGGAGCATCTTTAATCATTGAAAGTACAACGCCAATGAGCATACCCCCTGCTACAAAAGATAATACTAAAATTATAATCAATAAAATTTTAATAATTCTTAGGGTCAATTTTCCAGCGGACATCTTCTTTACATTCTTATTGTCTTTGTCCATAAAAACTCCTCCTTAAACGGTAAAAACTAGAACTTATTAATTATACCATAAAAGAAGTACATTGTTAATATATCAATAATTTCAATATTTCTTATAAAACAAACAATTCTATGGAATACAATCATATATTAAAATAGGGGGTGACCGCCGTGAAAAAGATTCTAAGCAAAGTTCGTAAGAAAAGATACATCATCTATATTTTTATTTTTCTGTTGTTTTTATTGTACTTATATAATTATGTTGACCGCAATATTAAGCCAACACTGATTGCAGTTGCAGAGGTCAGAGCAAAATCCGTAACCACAAAGGCTATAAACGACACCATAAAGTCTAAAATTAAAGAGGACATAAATTACGAGAATTTAATTCTAGTAAAGTACGATTTAGAAGGAAGAGTGTCATTGATGCAGGCTAATACCATATTAATGAACAGCATAGCAGCCGATATGGCATTGGAGGTACAGGAACAGCTGAAAAATTTATCAAATTCAAAGGTCAAGGTGCCCCTTAGTAATACTTTTAATAGATATTTAATAAACTTACCTAGCTTAAATTTACAAATTCAACCTCAAGGCTCGGTAAATGTTGGGTTTGCAACGGAATTTGAAGAAGCAGGAATAAATCAGACTCGACATAGGATTTATTTAATCGTGTCGACGGACATTAGGATTATCGTACCTTTAATATCTAAAACAATAAATATTACCACAAATATACCTATAGCTGAAACTGTGATTATAGGAGATGTGCCAGAACAGTACTTTACAATTCCATCTAAAGAATATTTAGACATTCTTAGATAAATTAACTAAAAAATGGTATAATAATGTAAAGAGCAGCCATGAGGAGTGATAAATTGGAACAGAGAACAAAAATGGGGGAAAGGGTTTTAATAGTCGGTATAGAATTAGATAAAGATACAATAGATATTGAAAATTCATTAGACGAGTTAGAAGAATTAGTAAAAGCTGCTAATGGCGTAGCTATTACTAGATTAGTACAGAAAAGAGATTCCATAAACCCTGCATACTATATTGGAAAAGGGAAAGCGGAAGAAATAAAGCATTACTGCGATGAACTTTCAATTACTACAGTTGTGTTTAATGACGAGTTGTCAGGGGCACAGCTGAGAAACCTCGAAAAGATTATAGATAAAAAAATCGTAGATAGGACTAATCTAATTTTAGATATATTCGCCAATAGGGCAAAATCAAAAGAGGGGAAACTACAAGTAAAGTTAGCACAGCTAAAATACCGTCTGCCTAGATTAATTGGATTTAGAGATTATTTATCCAGGGAAGGCGGGGGCATAGGGACTAGAGGGCCTGGGGAGCAGAAGCTCGAAACCGATAGAAGACATATACTGAGGGAAGTAAACAATATTGAAAAGGAATTAAGAGAAGTTGAAAAAGTCCGAAAGATTAAAAGAAAACAAAGAGAAGGCTCAAGTATTCCCATTGTAGCTTTAGTGGGCTATACAAATGCCGGTAAATCCACTTTATTAAATAAAATTATTGAATTGTATGGAGACGGTGATGAAACAAAGGAAGTATATGTGGAAGATATGTTGTTTGCAACCTTAGATACTTCACTCAGAAAAGCTAGAATGCTAAATGGGCAGAATTTTCTATTGACCGATACTGTAGGCTTTGTTTCGAAATTACCTACTAAGCTAATTGAGGCATTTAAGGGGACATTGGAAGAGGCGAAGTATGCAGACCTATTGCTTCACGTGGTAGATGGTTCAAATAGCGATTTAGATATTCAGATACAAACCACTTTAAAAATATTAAGGGAATTAGAAGTAGTAGACAAACCTATAATAACTGTATTCAACAAGATGGATAAAGTAAGTATCGATAAATTGATATATGAAAATAGGGATGTGGAAAACAAAGTATTTATATCCGCAAAAAAGGGGGAAAACATTAAGAAACTATTAAAAAACATTGAAGAAATGCTGCCCCATTCATATAAATTAGTCACTGTAAATATTCCCTATGATAAGCAAAGCTTAGTGAACTATTTTATGGATAATTATCAGATTTTGAAGGTTGAATATATGGAGGACGGTACCATATTACAATTAAATATTAACGAAATAGATATGGAGAAATATAAAGCATATCTAAAAAATTACGAGGAGTGATATACATGATAATAAGAAACTGTGCAGGTGGAATAGTTTTTAAGGACAATAAGGTATTTATAATGAAAAATGATAAAAATGAATGGATATTGCCAAAGGGAAAGATAAGGGGCGAAGAACTTCCACCTGAAACTGCCATTGGCAGAGTAGAGTTTGAGACTGGAATAATAGATCCAAAAATAGTTTCGTCTGCAGGAGAGACCGCCTATGAATTTTATTCCCTCACTAGAAACCAAGCAGTTTGCAACAAGATTATATGGTATATAATGGAGTCAGATGGTGAGAGCTTTTCACTGAATTTCCAAGAAGGATTTCAAGAAGGAGGATTTTATACTGTAGACGAGGCTATTGACATGATAACATACAGTCAAGACAAATCCCTAGTAAACCTAGCTTATAAAAGATACTTGGAATTTAAGGATTATGAGGAAAAACTAAAATTCGCATAGTATGTATACCTCTTCTTATTTTACAATTTTATTTGTTATTGAGTTTATTAGTTTGAGAGGAAGATTTGATGGACAAGGTTTATAAGACCATATTAAAATACGGTGAAGACGAAACCATAATCAATAAATCTAGGTTTATTGGTTATGCATTGCCAATAAACAGTGAAGAAGAGGCTTTGTCTTTTATTGAAAAAATAAAATCAACCCATAGAGATGCAACCCACAATGTTTACGCATATGTATATGGTGAAAATAGCAATATCCAAAGATTTAGCGATGACGGAGAGCCATCTGGTACAGCGGGAATCCCTGCTTTAGAAGTGATAAAAAAGGAAAACTTGCGAAACGTAGCAGTGGTTGTGACCAGATATTTTGGGGGAATAAAATTAGGCACTGGGGGCCTTATTAGGGCATATACAAAGGGAGCTAAAATAGGGATAGACGCTGGAATAATAGTAGATATGATATTACACAATAAATTGAAACTAACAATAGACTATACGATGTATGGCAGAATTGAAAATCATTTATTAAACAAAGGCTACTTTGTGGAAGATACTGTATTTGATGAAAACGTAAATATAACTGTCTATATAAGACATGATGAAATAGAGTTCTTTACAAAGGAGATAACAGACTTGACAAGCGGCAGTTCTTTAATTGAGGAGTTGGATGAAGAATATATTCCCATTAAGGACGGTAAAAGATTTACTTAGGATGTGTTAATTTTTATAATTTAGGGTATATTTCAACAGAGGTGATATTATGTCAAATACAATGGAAGAAATGTTGGGAAAAGAAGTTTGGGCCGTGGCAGGTGTAACTGCCAAAAAAGATAGATATGGTTATAAAATATGGAAAAAGCTAAAGGAACATGGATACAAAGCCTATGGAATTAACCCCAACTACGAAGAAATTGAAGGAGAGAAGATTTATTCTTCATTGAATGATTTGCCCGAGAGTATAGATGTATTAGATATGGTTGTTTCGCCAAAGATTGGGATGAAAACTTTGGAAGAAGCTAAAGAAGCGGGAATTAAGTATATTTGGTTTCAGCCAGGCTCTCACAATGATGAAATTTTAAATAAGGCAAAGGAATTAGGATTTACAACTATAGAAAATTGTGTTTATGCCGTTTTAAAGGGAAAAGAATAGGGTTTTAACCTATTCTTTTTTTTGAAACAACTCATAAACTCCTATGAATAATAGAAAAAATCCAAAGAGTTTTCTTAGGGAAGTAGGGTCGATTTTTAAAGCTATGAATGAGCCTACTATGGAGCCAATAATTCCGATGAAAATAATCGGTTTTGCATAGGAAAACTCTATATTTCCATTTTTGTGGTGTATGAATAGTGCTGTTATTGCTATGGGCAAGAAGACTATCAAATTGACTCCCTGTGCGTCTTGTTGTTCGATTCCGTGTAAAATCACCAAAGCGGGAATGAGGATTGCTCCACCTCCGATACCCATACCCCCAATTATACCTGAAAAAAAACCTATTATGGCTAAAATCATTTAAAAATCATCCTTATGGCCGTATATATTATTACAGTTCCAAATACTTTTCTTAAAATATTTACGGGAATTTTATTTAAAAGCTTTGCACCTATATAAGAGCCCAATACTCCGCCTATACTTACAGGAACGGCGATATTAAATGGAATAGAGCCGTTGGTTAGGTAAACCATGGTGCTGATTATTGAGAGTGGCAATATTATTGAAATGGCAGTGGCGTGGGCCTTATAATCTTCCATACCTATTATAAAAACCAATGATGGCACAACTATTGTGCCTCCGCCAGAACCAAATAATCCATTGATTAGACCAGTTATCAAGCCTATGGATATTAATTTTATCTTTTTTTTGTCCATTGTTGGCTCCTTTGTGTTATAATCATTATGATTAATTTTTCCAATTAGGTAGAAGATATACATGAGTAGGAAATATGATAAATGTGCAGACAGCACAATAGTTAGATTTGGAGGTAGGAAATGGAAAACATAGATACAACGGTGGAAAAACTAGTGGACTGGTTAAAAAAACAGGTAGAAGAGGCACACGGTGAGGGATTAGTTTTTGGTTTAAGTGGAGGGATAGATTCAGCTGTAGTTGCAGCTTTGGCCACAAGGGCCTTTCCAGAATCTTCTTTGGGTATAATTATGCCATGTTATAGTGATCCAATAGATGAGGAGCATGGCCGGTTAGTATCCGATAGCTTTGGCCTACAAGTTAAAAAGGTTGACTTATCTAATACTTTTGATCATCTTTTAGGGTCCATAAAGGAAGAAAATAAGAACAGACTGGCCATATCAAATCTTAAACCAAGGCTAAGGATGACTACACTTTATTATTTTGCTCAAAACAACAACTATCTTGTAGCCGGACCAAGTAATAAATCAGAATTTACTGTGGGATATTTCACCAAACACGGAGATAGTGGAGTGGATTTATTGCCACTTGCTTCATTTGTAAAATCAGAAATAGTCGAGCTGGCAGAGTATTTAAATGTACCAGATGTAATAATTAAAAAACCTCCTACTGCAGGTCTTTGGTCAAATCAAACTGACGAAGAAGAAATGGGATTTTCATATGATGTATTAGATAAATATATTGAGACTGGAAAAGGTCCAGAAGAACTTGTGGCAAAAATAGAAAAAATGAATAGTGGTAGCCAACATAAGAGAGTATTCCCTCCAATATTTAAGGGATAATTGTTATGGTGGAAAATGAATGAAATAGAAAATAATTATATTTTATGATAGAATTAGATTGAAATACAATAGGAGAGTGAAACAAATGGCAGGACATTCAAAGTGGAATAATATTAAAAATAAAAAAGGCAAAGAAGATGCTAAAAGAGCAAAGATATTTACAAAATTAGGTCGATATATTATGGTAGCAGCAAAAGAAGGTGGAGCAGATCCAGATTACAACCCAGCCCTAAAGGCAGCAATTGAAAAGGCAAAGGCTGAAAATATGCCAAATGACAATATCGATAGAGCAATAAAAAAAGGTGCGGGAGAGTTGGGAGCAGATAATTTCGAAGAGATTATATACGAAGGCTACGGTCCCAATGGAATAGCTGTATTTGTAGAGTGTCTGACTGACAATAGAAATAGAACTGCACCTGAAATAAGACATGCTTTTGACAAGGGTGGTGGAAACTTGGGACAGTCAGGTTGTGTGAAGTTTATGTTTGATAGAAAAGGCTTGGTTGCCATAGAGAGAACGGATTCCATAGACGAGGATGAGCTGACAATGTTGGCAATTGATTTAGGAGCAGAGGATTTTATTTCGGAGGAAGAGGGCTTTGAGATAATAACAACTCCTGAGGATTTCAACGACTTACGAGATGGCCTATCAAATGCAGGATATGCTTTTGCCATGGCAGAGCTAACTTATATCCCACAAAACACTGTAGAACTAACAAATCCAGAAGATATTAAGAATATGGAGAAGTTAATTGATCTTCTTGAGGACAACGACGACGTCCAAGAAGTCTACCACAACTGGGAAATGGATGAAGAATAAATACTATGCAAGGTTTATCCTTGCATAGTATTTATTTGATTTAAGGTAGATTTAATTGCATTGCCTATCTCCTCATACCCAGTACACCTACATATATTCGACTGCAGCCATTCTTCAATGACAGCTTCATTTGCATCAGGTTGTACAGTTGCCAATGCATGACATACCATTAGAAATCCAGATGTGCAGTAGCCGCATTGGAAAGAAAAGTTTTCGACGAAGGCCTTTTGTATAGTAGTATTTTTAAGCCCCTCTACAGTGAGGATGTTTTTTCCTAAGGCTTCAACTGTAAGCATCAAGCAAGATTTAATTGGCCACCCGTCCACTAAAACTGTACATGCCCCGCAGTCGCCGTTTTCGCATCCTGGCTTAGCTCCTGTAAGTCCCAGCTCATTTCTCAAGGTAAAAAGAAGTGTGTCTGAAGGCTTAACTGTTACTTTTCTGTCTACGCCGTTTACGTTTAATGTTACAATCGATGGTTCCAATATTTCAATCAATTAACACACCTCCTGAAGTTTTTCAATGACTTGATTAAGCATATCTTCCATTATGAATTTTCTAAATTCTGAGGAGCCCCCAATATCGTCTAATACTTCTATTCCAAGGTTATTTACTATTTGCAGTACCTTTTTCTTCTTTGGAAGTTTTGAATCATTTAACAATCTCTCTACTTCCAAGGACCTGATGGGGTACTGATATAAACCACTAAAGGCAACAGAAATATTGTCCCCATCTTTAATAGCTGCCATGGTTATTAAAGGGTAGTCGATTTTTTCCAACTTTGTTCGTTTTACATGGCGATAGGGGAGAGTTAGATACTTTTCATCTATTGTTATCTGAACTAGGACTTCACCTTCGTTTAAATTCAGTCCCCGATCATATATATCTATGATATTTACTATTCTATTGCCGTCTCTGCCATATATAACCAATTGACATTCAGTTAATAGCAAAGGCAACATGGTTTCTTTATAAATTATGGTGCCAAGTAAATTACCTCCTAAGGTAATCTTGCCCTGTATAGTGTGGTCTGCAATTCTTCTGGAAATATAGCCTAATAAAGGGAAAAGGTTTGATTCTGCAATTTTCGTAAGGGTTACGGCGGAGCCCATAACCAATTTTCCTTTTTCGATTTTGTTTACATTACACTCTGGAATGCCTTTAATATCTATGACAGCCCCTGCATATCTGTTATTCATCCTTGCCATGGAGATAAATTCTGTACCACCACCATAGTAAATAGGTTTTTTCCCCTTTAAGTTTAGTTGAGTATATAATTTATGGGCTTCTTCAACTGTATCTGGTTTATAATATTCAAAATCAAAGGGTATCATATTTACCTCCAGTCTTCTTTTTCCATATGGTTTCATGGGATACAGGTAAATCGTTAAATTCATCGTCGGCGGCTAAGGATATGGCATTTGCAAAGGCTGCCGGAATTCCAAGTATTCCGTGTTCTGCAACACCTCTGGCACCAAAGGGACCGTCTATTTGAGGAGTTTCAACAAATTCTACGGCATACTTAGGGTTTTCACCAAATCTAAGTAATTTATAAGTTCTAAGGGAAGTGTTTGACAATACTGCCTTAGGGTCATAAATAAATTCCTCTCTAGTGGCTATGCCCAGGCCCATACTCATTCCCCCCATTACTACTCCCCTGGCAGCCTTAGGGTTGATAACCTTGCCAGCATCAATCACTGATGCAGCCCTCAAAAGCCTGTAAGAATAATATTTAGGGTTGTATTCAATTTCCACCGCTTGGGCACCAACAGTCCAAGAAACAGCTGGTTTTCCTTTGCCTGTCTCCCTGTCAAGAGGTGTCAGTCTACTCATAATGTAACTGCCCTTTGCGATTATCTGCCCATATATTGACATTCCACTGGTGTATTGATATCCGTGAACTAAATCCTTGAAACTAATAAAAATATCAGGCCTGTGGCTTATAAATACTTTTTGATTTGCGACCTCCAGTTCATCCTGAGAACATTCAAGGGCGATGCCTCCTATCTCCTTTAATTGGGAGATAAAATCATTGGCGGCACCTAGTACTGCGTTTCCAATCATAAAGGTGGTCATACTTGCTACCGTTTTCCAATGCTTCGGACTCAACTGGGTATTTACATCCATAAAAACGTGAATACTTGATATATCCATTTTCAATCTTTCAGCAAGTATCTGTGCTGCAGTAGTCTTCATACCTGGCCCGATTTCAACAGCACCAAAATTTAGATTTAAACTTCCATCGTCGTTTAATGTAAGTATTACACCTGAACTAGCATTGGTCGGCGAATTTGATGTTTTCCAAAATGAAGAAATGCCTTTGGCGATAATTGTTCCCTTTTCAGTCTGCCTTATATTTCCTTCATCCCAATTGATAATCTCTTTTAGTTTTTGCATACAGGCGACTAAGTTTCCCGCATTGCTAAAGGTTATCTTCTCCTGGGTTGGTGATGTATTACCTTCTGTAATGGCATTTTTCATGCGAATGTCAAAGGGGTCCATATTCAGTTTTTTTGCCAATTTTTCTATGGCTCTTTCTATGCCGAAAGTAGAAGCTGTATGGCCAAAGCCGCGAAATGATGTGGAGTAACCATGGTTTGTATATACAGAGATAGAATCGCAAAGTATGTTTTCAATATTATAAGGTCCGCTACAATCTATGGCTATTGACTTTGCCATACGGGGGCCGGTGTCTGTATAGGCACCGCAGTCAACATAATAAACGCACTCTAGGGCCTTTATTATACCCTCCTTTGTAGCTCCCAGCTTTATTATCCCCTCTGTAGAGATTTTCGAAGGAGATGTCATGATATCCTCTTCTCTTGTCATGGAAAGCACAACCATCTTTCCACCGACTGCAAAAGAAGCTAGATAGACCAAAGGTTCCAATTGAATAGCTGCTTTTCCACCAAAACCTCCTCCCACAAGGGGAGTATGGACAACTACATTTCCTTCTGGTATTTGATAATTTTTGCTGATTTCCTCTTTTACAGCAAATGGGCCTTGAGAAGATGTATATATATTTACGATACCACTGGGCAAAATTTCAGCTTTTGCAACTCTAGTTTCTATGGATAAATGATCGGAGCCAGGTAAATTTATTGTTGTTTCTACAACTATCTCACTTTCCGCCCAACCTAGTTCTATATTTCCTTTGCGGATTTTCACTTGGTCTGCCATATTAGTATGAGCTTTTGGATATACAGTTGCATCAGGGCAGTAGTATGTTCCTAGATGTTCATGTACTAAAGTGGCATTGGGCTTTAGGGCATCGGAAATAGAATTTACAACAGGTAGTGGTTCGTATTCCACTTCGATTAAATTCACCCCCATTGAGGCCTCCTGTTCTGTATTGGCTACGACCAAAGCAACTGGTTCTCCAAAATATCTCACCTTATTTCTTGCAATGGGTGGGTGGTCCTTTATAATAGAACCAGTCAGGGCAGGTAGATATTCTCCTGTAATTATAGCTTGGACTCCTTTTGACCTTTTAGCCTTTTCAATATTTAAACTTTTTATTAAGCCATGGGCACATGTACTTGTTAAGATTTTTCCATGGAAAGTTCCCGTAGTTATGGTGTCACCTGTGTATTTTGCCGCTCCTGTAACTTTGTCCCAAGCTTCTTTTCTTACGGTTGTTACTCCTATTTGTTTTGTATCACTCACTGGATTTCCTCCAATCTAAGAAATATTTGTCCTTCATATTATTACCACAAGTTTCTAAAGTATTCTAAATAATGGAATTCTATTAGGCGAAATAGTTTTCGGGGGATTGAATAAAAGGATAACTATTAAACATAATAAATATAGGCTCAATAATAGGAGGTAGACTATGGAGGCTAATAGCAATTTTCAAGAAATAAAAGAAAGGTTTATCGCAGCTGATATAGATACTAAGATTGAAATATACACTACAGTACAAGGGCTATCAGTAGAACAATACAAAGAATTGCTTAGTGTTTTCCCTATAAAATATTTGGATAAACTTGAAAAGTCAATGGCCTAGGGTTAAGATATATATCTTAACCCTTATTTTATGTCATTGAAGATTTTTTATGGTAGAATATTATTAATACGACAGTGGGGGTGGAAGCTTGAAGAAAACATTGTATATTTTACTAATATTATCATTATCTTTATTCAGTCTTTTAATAGCTACTGAGAAAAATGCCTTAGATATGTCTCACTACAGAAGAAATATTTTGGAAAATAGTATTGAAAGGGAGACAGGTAAGGATAGCTATGAATTAAAGGATATTTACTATGATTTACTTGACTATCTAAAAGACAAGGCAGATGAAAGCATTTTAGAGCCCAACTTTAACCAAAGGGAAATTCTTCATATGAAAGATGTTAAAACTTTATTTCGCCTTGGATTTATTTTAAAGTATATATCGATAATCGTCTCCCTTGCAACAATATTTATCCTATCTAGAATAGATGACTTAGAAAAGGTGGGCAAGGTAATATTCAAAGGACTTATAGTAAATTGGGTTTTGCTTGGGATTATAGGAATTGTGGCTTATTACGATTTTAATAAGTATTTTACATATTTCCATGAGATATTTTTTAGCAATGACTTGTGGATATTGGATCCAAAGACAGATTTATTGATTCAAATGTTGCCTGAAAACTTCTTTAGTTCAATGGCAACTGATATAGGGGTATCTTTTCTTATGAATGTGGTAACCATACAAGGTATAGTGTATGTCACTTCTAAGAAAGGAAGAGTGAGGGATGAAAAGGGTTTTAGATTATTTAAAAAGGAAAAGCAAGAGTAGAGAAAGACAAAGGGTATTGGATAATTTTTACACCATGCGTATGAAGAAAGGGAAGACAACAGGGGCAGATATTTTAGACAGGATTTCCTTTGGAATTTTGTTTCTTGTACTGTTAGTAATATTAATTAATCGATTTGTAATGAATTTAATCATATCTTTAGCAATTGGCTTTTTAATTTTAGGAATAGTAATTACTGTCTTGAAAAGGCACAATTTAAGTATTCGAGAAAAAAAGATATTGGAGATTAAGAAGGAGTACAGAAAGAAATTAGAGGATGAAAAGATTCTACTACATGATGAGAAAATGGAGGATTATATTGTAAGTAAATACTACGAAAGGAGAGAATTGCTTAAACAGAGTATTAAGTTTATGGGAAAGGACAAGATAATCAAACTGTATTTATTGTTTATTGTTTTTTTTATTATGTCCTTTTTTTCGCCATATTCCAACTATTACAAGGCAATGGGGGTCATATCTTTTTCCATTGCGTCTTATATTGGTGCTTATAATTTCACTGAGTATTTAAAAAACAAAGACAAAAGGGATTTACATAATAAGGATCTTGATATATAATGAAGTTGATTCAAAGACAGAGTAGGTAAAGAGCGTCAAGTGTTAAGAGATGGGAAGTTGCTCTTAAACGAAGGATGTTATTCTGCGATTCTTTACCGCATCCGCTGGATCATTAAAGAACTCCTTATCTTTAGTGTGACAGTCGACTGTCAATAATAAAGAAAGGAGGACAACCATGATAAATAATAAAATTTCAACTCGGACTCTTACCCAAGCAGGATTCCTAACAGCTATATCTATTGTGTTGACACGATTTGTATCTGTTATGGTGCCCTTAGCTGGAGGATTACCGGCCTTAAGACTAGGTTTTGGAGAAATTCCCATTATGATGGGCGGATTATTATTCGGACCTGTTGTAGGGGGATTAAGTGGAATGATTGCAGATTTAATTGGAGCATTTGCTTTTCCTCAAGGACCTTATTTTCCAGGGTTTACATTAAGCTCCATACTCTGGGGTGTGTTACCTGGAATCTATAGCCTATATCTAAGGAAAAAGTTTGAAAGTGGAAATATCTTTACTTTCAAAAGGATTTTGTTTATAGCAATCATAGTAACAGTTCCAGTATCATTGGTATTGAACACATATTGGCTATCTATTATGATGGGAAAAGGATTTTTAGTATTATTACCCGGAAGATTATTATCTGATATGGTAAAAGTACCTTTGGAAAGTTATTTTATGGCCATTTTAATTAGGCACTTAAAGACGAGAGTAGCATTATAATTAGTTTATAAAGACCAATATGCCCCTGGCGAAATTCAGGGGCTTATTCTTATTAAACTTAAGATTAGTAAAAAGTACCAATAGTCTTTGATTTTTATCCGTCAAAGATTTATAATATACATAAATACAAATTTACGGAGGTCAATAAAATGAAAACAGAATTGCCAATTGCATTGTCCAATCGTCATATTCATCTTAGCCAGGAGGATTTGGATATATTGTTTGGGAAAGGATATGAATTAACTAAAATGAAAGATTTGTCACAACCTGGGCAATATGCATGTGATGAAAAAGTAGATGTCGTAGGACCAAAAACTACTATAAAAGGGGTTAGAATATTGGGGCCAGTGAGGACCAAAAGCCAGTTTGAACTATCTGTATCCGATGCTTTTGCCTTGGGCGTAAAACCCATAGTAAGAAATTCTGGAGATATTGTAAATACTCCAGGTGCAAAGTTAGTTGGGCCAAAAGGAGAGATAGAATTAGACGAGGGGTTAATTGTGGCTGCAAGGCATATCCATATGCACACAGAGGATGCCAAGGACTTTGGAGTTTCGGACAAAGACATAGTTAATATAAAAGTTGGCGGACAAAGAGGATTAGTTTTTAACAATGTCTTAGTAAGGGTGTCAAAGGATTATAAATTAGAAATGCACGTTGATGTGGAAGAAGGAAATGCTGCGGGATTAAAAAATGGGGAATTAGGAGAGCTAATTAAATAAATGGAGGAGATTGCCATTAATATACCGAGTTTAATCGATCATACATTATTAAAACCGGAAGCAACGGAAAAAATGGTTGAAAACCTTTGCAAGGAGGCGATAAAGTTTAGTTTTGCTGCTGTTTGTATAAACCCCTACTTTGTCCAGTTTGCAAAGAAAATATTGAAAGATTCTGATGTGAAATTAGCAACGGTCATAGGGTTTCCCTTAGGTGCAAATACGAAAGAAATTAAGGCAATGGAAACTAAGGATGCAATCAAAAATGGAGCCAACGAAATAGATATGGTCATAAATATTGGAGCCCTAAAAAACAAAGATTATGGCATAGTAAAAGAGGACATTGAAGCAGTGGTAAACGAAGCTAAAGGAAAGGCAAAGGTAAAAGTCATAATAGAGACATGTCTTTTGACTGAGGAAGAGAAAATCAAGGCCTGTGAGCTTTGTCTAGAGGCAGGAGCTGATTTTGTAAAGACCTCAACTGGTTTTTCCACTGGTGGTGCAGCCATAGAAGACGTTAAATTGATGAAATCTGTAGTTGGAAATAAAATGGGCATAAAAGCCTCAGGCGGAGTAAGGGATATGGAAACTGCGAAAAAGATGGTTGAGGCAGGTGCCACAAGGCTAGGTACTAGTTCAGGAGTTAAAATAGCTTCTGAAGTTTAAATATTTATCTTCTCTTGTTATAAAATTCGGCAATATTGTAAAACTATAATAAGAGGAGGGATAAATTGAAAAAGTATCTAGTTATTATGGTTGTGGTAGCACTTGCTTTTCAAGTAGGATGCGAACCTAGTATGGAAAATCAAATTACATTGGAGAAACCAGAGGAAGCTTTAGTAGAAGTATCGACGGAGGATAAGGCTATAATAGATAGATCTGAAAACCTTTCAGATTATATAGTTGAGCTCTTTGGCATTGATGACACAGCTACTATTATATTAAACGATACTGCTTTAGTATCTGTAATTATGGCCTATGACAAAGAACTGACCTCTGATGTAAAGGATTTAATCAGAGAAACAGTAATCAATATGGATACCGAGATTAAGGAAGTGCTTATATCAGGCGATGAGAAGGTATTTTTTGAAATTGTAGATATAGTTAGCAGCCTAATGAGCGGTACTCCATATGACAAGCATGTAGGAGAGATAGGCAAGATGATGGAAAAAATGAACAGAAGAAATTAATTAAAGCCCATTCTTTTGAATGGGTTTTTAAATGGGTATAATGTATTTAATATTTAAAAGTAAAGGAGGAAGGAACTTGAATTTGAAATCTGAAAGAATTAACATTGGAAATGGGGTAAATTTAAACCTAGTTAAGACCAATAAGTTTAAGTCAAATTTACTAAGTTTTTATTTTCTCAGGCCCTTATCTAAAGATGAGGTTACAAAAAATGCTTTACTTCCTTTGGTTCTTAAAAGGGGCACTAAAGAGCTTCCCAACAATTTATTAATTCAAAAAAATCTAGAGGAAAATTACGGGGCAGATATGAGCATATCCGTCAATAAAAGGGGAGAAAAGCATATATTGCGATTTACAATAGAGACGGTAAATGGAGATTACATTGGAGATAAAAACTATATTTACGACGTTGTAGAATTATTGAAATCTATTGTCTATAATCCTGTGGCGGAAAAGGGAAGTTTTAAAAAAGATTATGTAGAACAGGAAAAGGAAAATTTAAAGAGGAGAATTGAGGGAAGAATTAACGATAAGAGAGCCTATGCCTTGGACAGATGCATCGAAGAAATGTGCAGAAACGAAAAGTATAGCATTTACCCCTTGGGAAATATAGCTGATTTGGAAAATATAGACGAGGAAATACTATTTAAACACTATCAGGAGGTAATTAAAACTAGTCCAATTGAAATATTTTACGTTGGAGATTACGATGACAATATGGTTCAGTATATAAAGGAATTGCCAGATACAAATAGGGGGAATATACTTTCTTTGCCTAGAGAACAGATTATAAGCGGAGTTAAAACAAAGAATATGGTAAGCGAGGACCTAGATGTGACTCAAGGTAAATTTGTTCTAGGTTTTAGAACTGGAATACCTTACGAGGACAGTTTATATAGGGGGTTAATTGTTGGAAGTGATATTCTTGGGGGAGGTCCAAATTCAAAACTATTTAAAAATGTTAGGGAAAAAGAAAGCCTAGCTTATTATATCACTTCTACTATTCACAAATATAAGTCGTTGATGTTAGTAGATGGGGGCATAGAATTCAGCAATTTTGAAAAGACCATAGATATTGTAAAGGAGCAGATTACAGAAATACAAAATGGAAACTTTACAGATGAGGATATTGAAGTATCAAAAAAATCTATTATTTCTTCAACCGAATCTATTAAAGACAGCATATTTTTAATATCAGAATACTTTTTTAGTCAGAATTTGTCTAAGGATGAAAGGAGCTTGGAACAAATCATCGATGACATTAATTCAGTGACTAAAAAAGAAATTGTAGATGCAATGTCAAGGGTCATATTGGATACCATATATTTTATGAAGAACTCAAAACTTCAGAATTAAGGCAATATGAATAAAAAACAGAATGGAGGTAAAAATTTGGCCACAAAGATATATGATAGCAAAAATATTAAAGAAAAATTATATTATAGAAAAATGGATTCAGGCCTAAAGGTATACTATATACCGAAAGAGGGATATACAAAGCAATATGCCATATTTGCAACGGAGTACGGCAGTATAGACAATATATTTACCCCTAGGGGAGAGACTAATAAGATAGAGGTACCAGAAGGTATAGCTCATTTTTTAGAACATAAACTCTTTGAAAGTCCCGACAACAATATATTCGATAAGTTTTCTCAATTGGGAGCAGATGTAAACGCTTATACAAATTTTAATAGGACTGCATATTTGTTTTCCTCTACAGAAAATTTCTATGAAAGTCTAGGTTTGTTAATTGATTTTGTTCAAAGCCCTTATTTTACCGATGAAAACGTAGAAAAAGAAAAGGGAATCATAGCTCAGGAAATCAATATGTATCTCGATAGCCCTGGTTGGAGAGTGTACTTCAATTGCCTAAAGGCAATGTATTACAATCACCCTGTAAAAATAGACATTGCAGGAACTGTTGACAGTATTCAGGGCATAACAAAGGAATTGTTATATAAGTGTTACAATACGTTTTATAATCCTTCAAATATGGTTTTATTTGTAATAGGGGATTTGGATTTTGAAAACATTATTGAAGTAGTTGATAAACACGAGAATAAGAGCAAAACAGAAGTAGAAGAAATCCATAGATTTTTCCCTGAGGAGCCAAAAATAATTAAAGAAAAATTAGTTGAAGAAAATATGCTCATTTCTACACCAGTTTTCTATATTGGATTTAAGGATTTAGATGTAAATTTAACCGGTGAAAAATTAGTAAAATCCGATTTAATTACAGATATGATTTTAGATATTCTCTTTGGGACCAGCAGCAAGTTTTATAACGACTTATATGAAGAAGGATTGATTGACAGCAGCTTTGGAGCTGTTTATACAGGAGATAAGACTTATGGTCATTCCTTAATTGTAGGAGAATCTAAAGAGCCTAAAACAGTATATAATAAGGTTCTCGAACTGATTAAAAGACCAGTTGAAGATTTATTTACTGAAGCTGATTTTGAAAGGATAAAAAGAAAAACAATGGGTGATTTTCTTATGGGATTAAACTCAGTGGAGTTCGTGGGAAACAATTTTATCGATTTATATTTTAGCGACTTTATGATAGTAGATTATTTAGATCTTCTTGAAAATATAAGATATGAAGATATAATAGATAGGTTTAACAGTCACTTAAAAGAAGACAATGTAGTTCTATCCATAATCAAACCATTGGAAAAATAGATAAGCTAGCATATTTGTGATATACTAAACAGATGATAAATTAGGAAAGGTGGGATTATTATGGATCCAGTAGCATTTCGAATATTTGGGTTAGACATTAGGTGGTATGGGATTTTGATTGCTTCAGGGGTATTGATTGGCACATTAATTGCCTTAAAAGAGGCCAAAAGGGTAGGATTTGATCAGGAGACTTTGCTGGATTTGCTAATATGGGAGGTACCCCTATCTTTAGTGGGAGCAAGGATTTACTACGTCATATTTAGTTGGGATTTATACAGAGACAATCCCATAGAGGCATTAAATATTAGAAATGGCGGCATGGCCATCCACGGTACGATAATTACTGCTATTATCGTAGCAATTATATTTGCAAAGGTGAAGAAGGTTAGTTTTTGGACCATGACTGATATTACAGCCCCCAGCTTAATATTAGCTCAATCTATTGGTAGATGGGGAAACTTTGCAAACCAGGAAGCACACGGAGGTCCTACAAATTTGCCTTGGGGAATAATGGTAAATGGTGTAAAGGTTCATCCTACCTTTTTATATGAATCCATTTGGAACCTCCTAGTATTTATATTTTTATTGTGGTATAGCAGAAAGAAACAAAAATTTCAAGGAGAAATATTCTTACTATATCTATCCTTGTACTCTTTTATTAGATTCTTCATAGAGGGTCTAAGAACAGACAGTCTGATGTTGGGACAAATCAGGGTGGCACAATTAGTGAGTTTAATCGGTTTCATAATTCCCTTAATAATTTTATATAGTAAGAAAAGAAAATTAACTAAGTAGATTAAAACTGTTGGAAATAATCCAGCAGTTTTTTTATGTGCGTTTTATGCCGTCGATTTATGTCGATATACGACTAAAGTCCCAATTAAATTTTTTTCAAAAAAGGGTGGAAGGATTTGTTAATTTAGTATAGAATAGTAATATAAGTGGTGAATAGTGGTGAATAGTGGTAGACTTTTCAAAAAAAGTGAGTGGTTAATATGTTTATTGGTGAATATCAGCATTCATTAGATAACAAGGGAAGAATAATTATTCCCTCTAAATTCAGAATCGAATTGGGGGAGGTATTCGTCATGACCAAAGGATTGGATAATTGCTTGTTTGTCTACCCAAAAGAAGAATGGGAGATTTTAGAGGGAAAGTTAAAGAATTTACCACTTACCAATCGTGATGCAAGGGCATTTGTTAGATTTTTCTTTTCAGGAGCTAGTGAATGTGAGTTGGACAAGCAGGGGAGGGCTCTGATTCCACCGAATTTAAGGGAACATTCTAAGTTGGAAAAAGATGTAATAGTAATAGGAGTTTCCACGAGGCTAGAAATTTGGAGTAAAGAAGAGTGGGATGGATACAATAACGATGATAGTCTGAGCTATGACAGCATTGCAGAAAAAATGGCAGAACTCGGTATATAGCAGGAGGAGATAATATGAGTTTTGAGCATATATCAGTTCTATTACAGGAATCGATTGAAGGATTAAATATCAAGGAAAACGGGATATATGTAGATGGAACACTAGGCGGAGGTGGCCATTCAAAGGAAATATTGACTAGACTCAAGAACGGAAAATTAATAGGAATTGACCAAGATTTGAATGCTCTAAAAAAGGCAAAGGAAGTTCTAAGGGAGTTTGAGGATAAAGTTATCTTTGTCCACGACAACTATGTAAATCTAGATAGGATATTAGAAGACTTGAGGATAGAAAGAGTAGATGGAATACTATTAGATATAGGAGTTTCATCTCATCAATTAGATGAAAGCCAAAGGGGATTTTCTCACAATAAGGATGCTCCTTTAGATATGAGAATGGATAATACCAGTTCATTTTCGGCATGGGATGTGGTAAATAAATATAGCGAAAAAGAACTTGAAAGGGTAATTTGGGATTATGGAGAAGAACGATGGGCTAAGAGAATTGCGAAGTTTATAGTAGAAGAAAGGAAGGAAAAGTCTATTGATACTACTTCCCAATTGGTGTCTACTATTAAAAAGGCAATCCCAAAGGCTGCCAGAAAAGAAGGGCATCATCCAGCGAAAAAGACATTTCAGGGAATACGGATAGAGGTAAATGGAGAACTGGATGTTTTAAGGGACTCCATACCGATGATGGTTAGATTGTTAAAAGCTAATGGAAGGCTTGCCATTATTACGTTTCATTCCCTAGAGGACAGAATTGTAAAGGAGAGTTATAGGGAATTATTTAAGGACTGTATTTGTCCGCCTAATATGCCAGTATGCACATGCGACAAGGTTCGGGAAATTAATATAGTAACTAGAAAACCCATTATACCGAGTAAAGAGGAGATAGCTGCAAATCCTAGATCTAGGTCTGCAAAGCTTAGGATATGTGAGAAACTTGATGTTCTAAATGTAAAAGGGGGAGAATAAATTGTTAGCAAGAGAACTTAGTTATTACCCCGAGAGTTCATACGAGGTAAAGAAAGAACCTAAAAGAACTACGAGAAAAGTACATAGGAAAGGAAACGACAATATATTAAAGTATATTGCCCTAATTATACCTATTATAATTCTGTCTATATCACTATTGATTTTGTCAAGGTATGCAAATATAACGACAATTAGACACGAAATCACTCAGATGGAAAGAGAAAAGATAGAACTAGAGAAAATCAAAATGAACTTAGCCGCAGATTTAGAAGGCATCAAATCTTCTGCAAGAATCGAAGAGGATGCCATAAATAAACTTGGCATGAATTATCCAACAGAGGACCAAATTGTATATATAACTGTAGGAGAAAACATCGTAGAAACAACAGAAACAGCAGAAAGGGCAAATTTAAGTAATAAATTTAAAAGTATATTTAGTATGTTTTCTAAGATTTTGTAGGGGGTTTTTCCATTGATTAAGCCTAGTTATTCATCTAAAAAAAGGCTATTATTTCTATTTTTTTCAATAATGATATTTTTTATTTTACTTATTGGTAGATTGGGATTTTTACAGATAGTTAAAGGTGAAGAACTAAAGAAAGGCGCATTACAGCAATGGACAAAAGGAATAACTATTAAGTCCAAAAGAGGAATCATATATGATAGAAACGGAAAAAAGTTAGCAGTCAGTATTAGTGCATCCACAGTTTGGGCTAGCCCACCGGATATTAAAGATGCAGAAAAAACTGCGAAGGAGGTAGCTAGAGTTCTAGACCTAGATGAGAAGGCGGTGTACGAGAAGATAACTAAACGCCTAGGTAGTGAAAGAATAAAGCAATGGATAACTAAAGAAGAGGCAACGGAACTGAGAAAATTAAAATTGCCAGGAATAGATATAGTTGATGACAATAAAAGGTATTACCCATATGAGAACTTCGCATCTTATGTATTAGGTTTTACCGATATTGACAATAATGGTTTAGAAGGACTTGAGTTTACATACGATAAATACTTAACTGGAACCCCAGGGAAATGGATAAAGACTACTGATTCATACAGTAGACAATTGCCCTTTGATGAAGAAAAGATTTATGAAGCTTCTGATGGCGTATCAATTATAACTACCATAGACGAAGTAATACAACATTTTGCAGATAAAGCTGCCGAAGAGGCATTAATTTTAAACAATGCAAAAAATGTAACCATACTTATGATGGATCCTAATACAGGGGATATTCTAGCCATGACAAATAAGCCTGATTATGATCCAAATGATCCTAGAGTGCCTTTAGATGAGGAGCTTAAGGAAGAATGGGCTAATTTATCGCAAGGTGATTTATTGAATAAATGGTATGAGATGTGGAGAAATATAGCTATCAGTGACATTTATGAGCCTGGCTCTACGTTCAAGATGATTACTGCCGCAGCTGCATTAGAAGAAAATATTGCCAGTACAGATTCTCATTTTTATTGTAACGGATTTGTCAGGGATATAAAGGGAGTGGAACTTAAGTGTTCTAGATGGTATAATCCTCATGGTGATCAGACTTTAGTTGAAGCAATGAACAATTCATGCAACGTGGCATTTGTAAACTTAGGTAGACAAGTAGGGAGGGATTTGCTGCTAAAGTATATTAAGGGTTTTGGATTTGGCGAGACAACAGGCATCGATTTAAATGGGGAGCAAGGAGGTATAATACCTTCCGATGCAAAAAATATAATGGAAGTGCAGCTAGCCACTATGTCCTATGGACATGGTATAGCGATTACACCCTTACAATTGGTAAACTCATTATCTGCCATAGTAAACGGTGGAAATTTAATGGAACCCAGATTAGTAAAAGAGCTGATAGATGACGAGGGAAATGTAGTTAAAGCCTTTGAACCCGTTGTCAAGAGAAAAGTAATATCAGAATCTACATCAAAAACAATGCTTTACATGCTGGAGCAAGTTGTGTTAGAAGGATCGGGAAACAACGCATATATCCCTGGTTTCAGGGTTGGAGGCAAGACCGGTACAGCACAAAAAATAATTGATGGCTCATATGCTCCTGGAAAATACATAGCATCTTTTGCCGCTGTGGCTCCTGTAGATGACCCACAATTGGCAATATTGGTTCTCATAGATGAGCCCAGTGCAGGGCAATATTATGGTAGTACCGTTGCTGCACCAGTAGCTAGGGATGTCTTAGAGGAGACCTTAAACTATCTTGAAATAACTCCTGTATTTACAGAGGAGGAAAAGGAAAATATTCTCAAGACGGAAATAGTACCAGATATTAGAAACTTGAAGATTGGAGAGGCAGGCAAGATATTAACGGAAATAGGATTTAAATATACCACAGAATATTTAGAGTTGACTGCGGAATCAACTGTCATAGACCAGTTCCCATTGCCTGGTACAGAAATTCAGAAAGGTTCCATAGTAGACTTATATTTCAACGAAAGAGAAGAAAACCACATAATTATGCCTTTACTAATAGATAAAGATAGAAATGAAGTCATGGAGATACTAGATGAATTAGGCTTGAGTTATGAACTAAAAGGAGAAGGTATAGTAAAAGACCAAGACCCTCCTGCAGGAAGGGCTGTGTACAGTGATTCAAAAATAATAGTTGAATTTGGAATGACTAAAGAGTAATATAAGAGGGCAACTTTAAAAGTTGCCTTTTAATTAACTAAATCCCCGGAAGGTAGGTGGTAGTGTGAAATTAAGAGATTTATTAGGCAATTATGAATTCAAGTTGTTAAAAGGAAATATTGATGTTGGAATATCTGGAATTGAAAATGACTCTAGAAAAGTACAAAAAGGAGACATATTTGTTGCAGAAAAAGGATATACAGCCGATGGACATGAGTTTATCAATAGTGCAATTGACAAAGGTGCCGTAGCGGTAGTTTTAGAAAGAGAAATGGAAATAGCGCAGGATATAGTAGTAGTCAAAGTGGAAGACTCCATAGATGCTTTGGCGTGGTTATCCAATAGTTTTTTTGGCAATCCTTGGGATAGCCTTGATACAATCGGCATAACAGGTACAAACGGTAAAACATCTACCTCATACTTTATTAAAAAGATCTTTGAAGAGGAAGGTAAAAAAACTGGCATAATCGGTACCATGGGAGCTATAATAGGGGACGAGGAAATAAGCATTGATAACACCACCCCCAACTCCCTGACAATTCAAAATATATTAAAGCAAATGGTAACTGGGAAATTAGATACTGTCATAATGGAGGTATCTTCCCATGCGTTGGAATTAAAGAGGGTAAACTACATGTTTTTTGACGTTGGATTATTTACCAATCTAACTAAGGATCACTTAGACTACCATAAGACTATGGATAGCTATTTTCAAAGCAAGGTTAAACTATTTTCTAAGACGAGAAAATATAATATAATCAACATTGACGACCAATATGGAAAGAAACTTGCAAATTTAATAGGCGATGAGATACCCTTATTGACATACGGAATTAAAAATAAAAGCGATGTTTACGCCTCAGATATAAAATTAACCTTAAATAAAGTAGGTTTTAAACTTTATACGCCGAAAGGCAACATTCCTGTAACCTTAAATATACCAGGGGAATTTAGTGTATATAATGCTTTGGCAGCAGCAACATGTGCCATTGCCTATGACATTGATTTAGATACAATTAAAAGGGGACTCGAATCGATTGAAGGAATAAAGGGAAGATTCGAAGTAGTTCCAACTAATACTGATTATACTGTTATCATAGATTTTGCACATACAGCAGATGGCCTGGAAAAAGTTTTGACTGTAATAGATGAATTTGCTAAGGGCAGAAAGATTGTAGTTTTTGGAGCTGGTGGGAATAGAGACAGGAGCAAAAGGCCTGAGATGGGAGAAACTGTTGGGAATCACGCTGATATTTCTATAGTAACCTCTGATAATCCACGATTTGAAGAACCAGAAAATATTATAAATGATATTTTGATTGGAATGATGAGAACAAAGGGTGAATATGTTAAAATAGTAGATAGAAAAAAAGCGATAGAATATGCCCTAGATATTGCAAAGCCACAAGACATTATTTTACTAGCAGGAAAAGGACATGAATTGTATACCATAGTTAAAGGAGAGACAGTTCCATTTGACGAGAGGCAAATCGTTCTAGAGCATTTGAAGAAAAAAATATAATTTATACTTACTAGAGAGGAGAAAGCTATGGTCGAATACATAGACATTCTTAGAAATATTGTAATTTCCTTTTTAATAACTCTAATCCTTGGGCCCATTATGATACCGATGTTGAAAAGATTAAAAATTGGTCAATCTATTAGAGACGATGGGCCCCAGACCCATCTTGTAAAATCGGGTACTCCTACAATGGGAGGATTAATTATAGTTATTGCCCTAGTTATTACAATATTGACGTCGGGAATGCTTAATAAGGATATGCTAATACTGTTAATGTCTACCTTTGGATTTGGACTGATAGGATTTATAGATGATTATATAAAAGTGGTAAAAAGGCGTTCCTTAGGACTAAGGGCATATCAAAAGCTTGTAGGGCAAATACTTGTGGCTGCAGCTTTAGCTTTCTATCAGCTATCTACTTCTGTATTGGGGACAAAGTTAATTGTACCATTTTTAAGTAATCAGTATTTGGATTTAGGGGTATTTTACGTTCCTTTTATAGCATTTGTCGTGGTAGGTACAGTAAATAGTGTGAACTTAACTGATGGTCTAGATGGTTTGGCATCAGGTGTAACTCTAATAGTACTTTCCTTTTTTGGATTAGTTGCGTTAAACTTAGGAATGGTAAGCATTTCTATATTTTCTACAACCCTGGCAGGGGCTTGTTTAGGTTTTTTGATTCACAATGTCTATCCTGCAAGGGTTTTTATGGGTGATACTGGGTCTATGGCCTTGGGTGGGGCAGTTTCTGCCATTGCAATTCTTCTGAATTTACCTTTAATTATACCCATAGTAGGGGGCATCTATTTTGCAGAGGCCCTGTCGGTCATTATTCAAGTTATCTCATATAAGACCACTGGCAAAAGAGTTTTCCTTATGAGCCCACTACACCATCACTTTGAGCAAAAAGGCTGGAAAGAAATAAAAGTAGTTGCCGTATTTTGGACAGTAACAGTAATTCTTAGCTTAATAGGTTTAATTAGTTTAAGTTAAAGAAAGAAGGTAGATTTAATGTTTTTAAAAAATAAAAATGTATTGGTATTAGGATTAGGAATATCCGGTCTATCTACAGTAAAAGCTTTGAACCATTTAGGTGCACACATTGTGGTATCGGATAATAAATCAGAGGAGGAGTTAAAAGATTTCTTTAACAAAATAGGAGAAATCTACGTGGAAAAACACTTAGGAACAAATGATATAAATCTAGAAAATATTGACCTTATAATAAAAAGCCCAGGTATACCTCCGACAAATCCCATACTATTTAGAGCCAATACTAGAAATATTGAAATAATAACGGATATTGAGCTAGCCTATAGAATTTCCAATACGGAGAACATAATAGCTATTACGGGAACCAATGGAAAGACGACAACTACGGCTTTAGTGGCAGAGATTTTCAAGAAGGCCAGTTACAATGTTCATAAATCGGGCAATATTGGAGTAGGTATTTTATGGGATATGATTAATTCCGAGAAGGATCACGTATTTGTAGTGGAGACTAGTAGTTTTCAATTGGAAAACACCGTATATTTCAAGCCCAAGATAAGCCTGATTACAAATATTACCCCCGACCATTTAGATTGGCATGGCAGTATAAATAACTACATAGATGCGAAGAAAAAAGTATTTAAAAATCAAGATTTTGACGATTTTACAGTGTTAAATTACGAAGACGAAACCCTTAGAAAAATGGAAAAGGAGATAAATTCAAATATTATTTGGTTCAGTTCCTCCCAAATCTTAGAAAAAGGTGTTTATAAAAAGGAAGAAAATATTATAATAAATAATGGAGAGAAAGAAGAGATTGTAATTCCCAGTGAGGAACTAAAAATACTTGGAAAACATAATTTAGAAAATGCCCTTGCTGCCATTGCCATTGCTTGGGCTATGGATATAGATTTAAAGAGCATAGAAAGTGCCTTAAGAGAGTTTCCAGGAGTTGAACATAGAGGTGAGTATGTCAGGTCCATAGGAGGAATTTCATTTTACAACGATTCTAAGGGAACCAACCCAGATTCTACAATTAATGCCATTGAGGCTATTGATGAACCTATTATACTCATAGCTGGAGGATATGATAAGGGAATAGAATTTGATACGTTAATTAAATCATTTCATGGGAAAGTAAGGGATATTATATTATTAGGGCAAACAAAGGAAAAGATAAAAGAAGCTGCCTTACGGCATGAGTTTGAAAACATTCATATGGTTGAAAACATGGAAGAAGCTGTTCACGTCTCCTATAAAATTGGAGTAAAGGGGGATAATATTTTATTGTCACCGGCCTGTGCATCATGGGGCATGTATAACAATTTTGAGGAAAGAGGTATTGATTTTAAAAAAATAGTTCACGACTTAGAGGTGAAAGAAAGTGGCAAAGACGCGGACAATTAAAAGTAAAAAGGCTGTTGATTTTAGCCTCCTATTATCAACCCTAATATTAGTGTTCATAGGAATTATCATGGTTTTTAGTGCCTCTTGGCCAGAGGCAATGCAGGATTTTAACAATGGCTATCATTTCCTGAAAAAACAGATATTTGCTGCTTTAATAGGATTAGCAGGTCTTTTACTATGTATGAATATAGATTATAAGTTGTGGAAAAGGTATTCTCTTTGGATATTTATTTTTTCCTTAGTTTTAGTAGGCTTACTGTTTACTAGACTAGGGATGGAATTAAAAGGGGCGAGGAGATGGCTGAATTTTGGGTTCACTACTTTTATGCCTTCTGATGCTGTTAAGATTGGCTCCATAATATTTCTTTCCAGTTTTCTTTCTAATAAAAAGGAAAAGATACCATCTTTTATCCATGGTACGTTACCTGCACTAATTATAATTGGGATTGCAACAATGGCAATTTACATACAAAAAGATTTAGGGACAACGATTACCTTGGGAGCAACATTATTAGGCGTTTTTTTTGTTTCAGGTATGAATATTCTACACTTATTATTTTTGTCTATATTTACAGTTGGATTAGGAGTACTGGCGGTAACAGGTGAGAAAAATGCCTATAGATTAGATAGATTAATTGCATTTAAGGACCCTTTTGCATATAAACTGGATATAGGTTGGCAAGCAGTCCAATCTTTGTATGCCTTGGGTTCAGGCGGCCTATTTGGACTAGGACTGGGAAAAAGCAGACAGAAGTTTTTTTATATACCAGAATCTTACAATGACTTTATTTTTTCAATTATTGGGGAAGAATTGGGGTTCCTTGGGACCTTTGCGATTATTGTAATTTTTATGATACTTATATGGAGGGGCATAAGAATAGCCCTGAGCATAGAAGATACCTTCGGCTCTTATTTGGCATCTGGCATCACTGCCTTAGTTACCGTTCAATCCTTAGTTCATATTGCAGTAGTTACTTCTTCTATACCTACTACGGGAATTACATTGCCTTTTATATCCTATGGCGGTTCCTCGTTAATGATCTATATGTCAGCAATAGGAATACTTTTAAATATTTCGAGACATGCAAACTTAGATAGGAGTTGAAGACAGTGAGGTACTTAATAACAGGTGGAGGCACTGGCGGACATATTTACCCCGCATTGGCCATCGCTGACGAAATTAAATCCAGGGATAAGAACGCTAAAATACTTTATGTAGGGACAAAGAATAGTTTAGAAGAGGAACTGGTTGCCAAGGCTGGATATGATTTTGATACCATAAGGGTTAAGGGTATGCCAAGGAAAATCAATAAAGAATCACTTATGGCATTGAAGGAACTTCTATTGGGAATACTGGATTCCAAGAATATAGTTAAGAAATTCAAGCCGGACATTGTCATTGGTACAGGGGGCTATGTATGTGGGCCAGTGGTCTATATGGCAAAGAAAAAAGGAATTCCTGCTATTATACATGAACAGAATGCCTATCCTGGAATAACGAATAAAATTCTGTCAAGATACGTGGATAAAGTAGCAGCTACATTTGAGGAATCTCGGAAGTATTTCAAACATCCAGATAAAGTTTTTATAACAGGTAATCCGATTCGTAAGGAAATAAACGAAATTGATAAAAATCAAGCTTATGCGAAACTAAACATAGGTACAAAGTCCCCTTTTATACTGTCTTTCGGGGGAAGCGGAGGACAAAGAGCGTTAAATGATGCCATATTTGAATTTATGAAGGACATTTCCCAGAAAAACAAGGATATTCAATTAATTCATATTACTGGAAAGCGTTTGTACGACGAATTTATAAATAAAGTCAAGGAAAACGGTATTGTATTGGGCAATAATATCAGAATTTATCCATATTTTTATCAAATACCTGAAGCATTGAATATTGCAACTCTGGTTATAACCTCTGCCGGTGCTATTACCCTTGCAGAAATAGCTGCAGTAGGAGTACCCAGTATATTGATACCTAAATCCTATACCGCTGAAAACCATCAGGAGTATAATGCTAGAGTATTTGAAAACGAAGGAGCTGCAATTTTAGTACTTGAGAAGGATATAAAGGATGACTATTTAAATAGTATTATATATAATATAGTCTACAATAGTAACAAATTGTCGCAAATGAAAGAAAACAGTAAAAAACTAGGGCAGAAAAACGTTTCTGAAAAGATTTACGAACTGTTAATCCCCCTAGTAAATAAATAAGATGTAACCCTAAATTCACCAATGCATAATATGTTATAAACATTTATTGGATGCGGAGGTGGTTTAGTGGAAAAGTATATTATCAATGGTGGAAACAAATTAGTCGGAGAAACATCTGTATTAGGAGCGAAGAACTCAGTCCTTCCAATATTAGCAGCTACTGTAATCGGCAACAATAGGAGCACAATATTAAACATTCCAAACCTAAGAGATGTGGAGATAATGGAAGAAATTTTAATATCCCTGGGTTGTATTGTTGAAAGAGTAGGAAATACAATAATGGTCGATTCAAGGACCTTAAACCAAATAGTAATTCCGGAAGATTTAGTCAGGGAAATGAGATCATCCATTATTCTCATGGGATCCATGTTGTCTAGGACAAAGGAGGTTGTAATCACTTATCCCGGTGGGTGCGAAATCGGCCCAAGGCCCATAGACTTGCATTTAAAGGCTCTAAGGCATATGGGAGCAGAAATAGAGGAGTCTTATGGACAATTATATTGTAGAACCGAAGGACTTATGGCAGCTGACATACAGTTAGATTACCCTTCGGTGGGTGCCACTGAAAACATTATTTTGGCTGCTGTAACTGCAAAGGGAGTTACAGTCATTAGGAATGCAGCTAGGGAACCGGAAATTATTGATTTGCAGAATTACCTAAATAAATCTGGGGCAAGGGTTTCAGGGGCAGGCACATCCGTTATAACTATTGAAGGAGTTAAAACATTTAAAGATGTAACCCATACCATAATCCCTGACAGAATTGTAGCTGGAACATTAATGGTTACCTCGGCAATTACAGGCGGAGATATTATTTTAAAAAATGTGATCGTCGATCACTTACTTAGTATTATTGCAAAGTTAAGGGAGACAGGAACCCAAATATACGCCAATGAAAACACGATAAAAGTATCTGGCCCAAAAAAGTTGAATTCTATTGAAATGCTTCAAACATTACCTTACCCTGGGTTTCCAACTGATATGCAGGCTCAAATGATGGCCTTATTGTCAATTGCTGGTGGAACCAGTATTATTTGCGAAACTGTGTTTGAAAATAGGTATAAACACGCAGAAGAACTGACTAGGATGGGTGCAAATATTAAGATTTTCGGTAGAGTAGCCGTGGTAAATGGAGTGAAGGAATTAACAGGTGCTAAAGTGACTGCCAAGGATTTGAGAGGTGGTGCTGCACTGACTTTAGCAGGATTGGCATCGAAAGGTGCTACAGAAATAAGTCAGATTTTCCATATTGAAAGAGGATATGAAAACCTCCATATTATATTACAAAACTTAGGGGCAGATATTGAAAAAACTAATTAGCAGCGATGCTGCTAATTAGTTGAAAGGACAAGCTAGAGGTGTAACTATGAAAAAATTAACTAGAGTTGAAAAAAAAAGAAAGCGAAGAAAATTTTTGTTTCGTATATTTCTTTTATGTATAATTGCACTTACCATAGGAATCTATGCAATCAACTCTGACTTTTTCGTAATTAGAGACATCTCCGTATATGGAAATAATAAATTGACAAATGAAGAAATTATTTTTGCCACTCCAATAAATATTGGGGAAAATATCTTTAGGGTAAGTCTAAAAAATGCTCAGGCTAATCTTGTTAAATTGCCTTATGTAAAAGAAGTTAAAATAAAAAGAAAATATCCCAAGGATATTATAGTAAACATCAGTGAAAGAAAAGAAACTGCTCAAATAAAAAAGGACTTTTCCATAATTGTAATTGACTATGAAGGGTATATACTAGATATTAGAGATTATGAAGATGAAAAATTGCCTATGTTTTATGGAATTAGCATAGACGGTATAAATATAACCGATAATTTAAATAAAATAGAGGGAAACAAAGACAATTTAGAATTCATTATAGAAAGCACTGATATTGGATTATTGACAAAAATGGATGAAATATATATGGTAGATAATAACAATATCAATATTGTATTAAATAATGGTATTAATGTTGCCTTTGGCCCTATAAATAATGTAGAATATAAGTTGAAACTATTAAATGAAGTAATAAAAGACATTGAAAAAAAAGAGTTATCTTGTAAGATGATATTAATGGATAAAGGTGACAATCCTATTATTGTTCTCAAGGAAGAGTAGGAGAGATATGATGAAAAAAATTAAAGAATACGTAGCGCTTACTTTAGTATCCATTTTTCTTGGAATTATTTTATCTATTCAATTTAAAACCATTAACAAAACCATCGGAGATGGGGTACTGCCTACCCAAAGAGCACAGCAGCTTGCTGCAGAATTAAAGAAAGCTCAAAATGAAAGAGAAGCTTTGTCCAAATCCATAGAAGAACTGGAAAGTAAAATAAAACAATACGAGATGGAAGAGGTTGACAAAAACGTATATGTAGAAAACTTATATAGCGATACTATGAAATATAGAATGTTGGCAGGATATTTAGATTTGGAAGGGCCGGGAGTTGTAATGGAAATAAACGATCCGCCTGTAGACATTGAGTATGGTGAGATGTACAGTATAATAGACGAACTAGATTTAGTACTACAGGTCATATCCGTTTTAAATGCAGCAGATGCAGAAGCAATATCTATAAACGATCAGAGATATACATCCTTTACAGAAATAGAAAAGGCTGGTAATCACATCGAAATCAATGGAGTCTCTACTAGCACTCCTATAGTAATAAAAGCAATTGGAAAGGCCGATACCTTAGAGGCCGCTTTAAATTTAAAGGGAGGCATAGTGACCATGCTTAGGGCCTATGACTATTTAGTACAAGTGTATCAAGAAAAGAACATAACTATTCCAAAGTCAAGAAAAGTCAAAGAATTCATATATAGTATTCCCGTAGAAGAAAATTCTAATTGATAGGGGGATATTATGAATAAACATAAACCCAAGATTATTTTAACTATATTTAGTGTAATCGTAGGTATTTTTATTGCGACACAAATTAAGATGAAACTAGAGACATTTACACCTGTCACCATAAAATCTTTGCAGGCCACTAAGGCCGAAATCACATCTTTAAATAATGAGATATCGGAATTAAACAGAATACTGAAGGCGAAAGAGGAAGAATTGACCTTACTTGAAAATATTGCAAAGGGAGACGACAATATATTAGATATCTTAAGTGAAGATATTAGATATAATAAATTGTACTCAGGACAAATTTCCTTAAAAGGTCCTGGAATTGTAATAAGTATGTATGACAATCCGGAAGAAAGATCCTATGGCTTTGATTTAAACGACGATTTAATACATGATGTGGATATATTAAATATATTAAACGATTTAAAAGTAGCTGGCGCTGAGGCCATCAGCGTAAATGGCGAGAGAGTATTGTCTACATCTGAAATTAAATGTGCAGGTCCTACAATTAGGATAAACGGCAGAAGTACTGCTACGCCCTTTGTAATTAAGGCAATCGGTGATCCAAAGCTATTATATGCCTCAGTAAATGCACCGGGGACATATGGAGATATTCTCAAGATTTACAACATTGGTTTTGAAACGACAGTAGAAGATATAGTATATATACCTGCTTATAGAGGAGCCTTCAACTATAGATTTGCCAAACCATTAGGAGAGGATGATTAAATTGTTTTTTGCACTCATAGGAATTCTAATTGGAATTGTAATAGGTTTCATCATGCCATACACATATAATACTTCCTATTCCCTGTATATTTCTGTTGCTATATTGGCTTGCTTAGACTCGGTCTTTGGAGGTATCAGATCAAACCTAGAAAAAAACTTTAATATAAATATCTTTATCTCGGGTTTTTTTGGGAATGCAGTTTTGGCGGCATTTTTAGCATACTTAGGAGATAAGCTAGGTGTACCACTATATTATGCAGCAATATTTACATTTGGAGGAAGGCTATTCGAGAATTTTGCCAAAATAAGAAGAATAATTCTATTTAGAAAAAAAGAAACTGATTAAAAAATACTCGAAAATTCAAATTAGGTAACCAATAAGACAAGGGGGAAATAGTATGTTTGATTTTGATGTAGATGTGGATCAATTCGCTAAAATAAAAGTAATTGGCGTAGGTGGCGGTGGAAACAACGCAGTAAATCGAATGGTAGAAAATGGGGTCAGAGGTGTGGATTTTATAGCTTTAAACACAGATAGACAAGCCCTGAACTCTTCAAAGGCGGAAGTAAAACTACAATTGGGAGAGAAACTGACTAAAGGTTTAGGTGCAGGTGCAAATCCTGAAATCGGTGCAAAGGCAGCAGAAGAAAACCGCAATGATATTGTAGAGGTAGTAAAAGGTGCCGATATGATATTTATTACAGCGGGAATGGGCGGGGGCACTGGTACAGGTGCAGCTCCAGTAGTGGCAGAGATAGCCAAAGAATTAGGTATACTTACTGTAGGAGTTGTAACTAAACCATTTACTTTTGAGGGACCCAAGAGACAACAACATGCCGAACAAGGTATCGATGAACTTAGATCAAAGGTGGATACCTTAGTTACCATACCTAACGACAGATTACTTCAGGTTGCAGACAAAAAGACAACCATGATAGAGGCATTTTTAATGGCAGATGAGGTACTAAAGCAAGGGATACAAGGCATATCAGATTTAATTGCTGTACCTAATCTTATAAATTTAGATTTTGCAGACGTAAAGACTATTATGTATAATAAGGGCATAGCCCATATGGGAATTGGCAAAGCGGCAGGTGATAATAGGGCCACTGAGGCTGCCAAACAGGCTATTAGGTCCCCATTGTTGGAAACTTCCATAGAAGGGGCAAAATCAGTGCTGCTAAATATTACTGGCGGTGGAGATATGGGCATATTTGAGGTAAATGAGGCAGCAGATTTAATAAGAGCCTCTGTTGATAAAGATGCCAATATTATATTTGGAGCAGGTATAGATGATACATTGAAGGAAGAAATAAAAATAACTGTAATAGCTACAGGATTCGACTTTGATTCTGTAGGGAAATTGACGGGGGTACTATCCAATGTAGGGAAAAATATAGATGTTGCGGCCTCAAGCGACGACGAAGACGAATTGGATATACCGATTTTCTTGAGGAGAAAAGACAAAAAACCTAATTAATAAACAAAAATTACGTATCTTATTGTTGAGATACGTTTTTTTTATTTACTATAGTACGACAAAAAAATCAAAGGAAATGTCCTATAATTATTTAAAAGAAGTAGAAAGCATATCAGGTTAAATTATTTATGGGGGAATTTCTTTGTATATAATAGCAGAGTATCTATTTATAGAGAACTTTTTAGTAAATTATTCTATCTTTCTCATAACAAAAAAGGTAACTAAGACAGATATTAAAAAAAGGAGAATTCTTCTTGCATCAGCTATAGCAGGTATTTATCCCTTCTTATTGTTTACGAACACAAGGGTGATATTTACAAATTCTATCGTAAAAATCCTTGTTTCTATATTAATAGTAAAATTAGCATATGATGCCAGAACAGTTAGGTTATTTGTAAAGCAGTTAGTTGCATTCTATACTGTATCATTTGTTTTTGCAGGTGCAAGTATTGGATTATATTTCCTGCTAAGTAATATAGGAGAATTTCCCCAGAGCTATGGTAGTTTTAGCAGCTTTCCTGCTAAATACCTTGTTTCTGGAATTTTCCTAAGCGGAGTAATGATAAAAAATATCTTTCAATACTACGAGGAAAAGAATTTAAAAGAACGTGAAATCGTACAAATGCAATTATTTTATAAAGACAATAAAGTACAAGTTAAACTTTTAAACGACAGTGGAAATTCCCTTGTGGAGCCTATATCAAAAAATCCGGTAATTGTCGTTGAATACAGCACTATTGCCCACATATTACCAGTTTCATTTAGGGAAGTATTTGAGAAAAAAAAGGAAAATGACTACCTAGTATTAGAAAAGTTAATGAGGGAAATTGGAGAGGAAATGGATATAAGGTTGATTCCCTACAATTCCATTGGCTCAGTAAATGGAATTTTACTTGGATTTAGACCTGATTATGTAGAGTTAATAAGTAAATCTAAGGGCGAGATCTATAAAGACGTAATTGTCACCATATACAATGGAAAACTATCCACAGATGAACAGTATATGGGGCTTTTAAATCTAGAGAACATAAAAAAGGGGGAAAAACATGATAGTGCAAATAATAGTAAGGTTTAAACTGTTACTATACAGAATATTAAAAAAGATAAATTTGATAAAGGGCGTTTATTATATTGGCAGTGGTGAAGTATTGCCTCCGCCTTTGAAACCGGAAGAAGAATCTCATTATTTGTCTTTGCTGAAAAAAGACGACACTGTAAAGGGAATATTAATTGAAAGGAATCTAAGGCTTGTGGTCTATATAGCAAGGAAATTTGAAAATACAAAGATATCTATAGAAGATTTAATTTCTATAGGTACAATTGGACTTATAAAGGCAGTGAATACATTTGATCCAGATAAAAAAATAAAATTGGCAACCTACGCCTCAAAATGTATCGAAAATGAGATTTTAATGTATCTAAGAAGAACCAGTAAAATGAAATCTGAAATATCCCTAGATGAACCTTTAAATATAGATTGGGATGGAAATGAGTTATTATTATCTGATATTTTAGGTACTGATGGTGACGTAATTTTCAAGGATATAGAATCAGAAGTGGATAAATTGTTGTTGTCTCAGGCAATAGAAAAATTATCCGGGAGGGAAAAAACCATTATTGAGCTGAGATTTGGATTACATAATGGCAATGAAATGACCCAAAAAGAAGTAGCTGATCTCCTGGGCATATCCCAATCTTATATATCGAGGCTTGAAAAAAGAATTATAAAAAGGCTCAGGAAAGAAATGGTAAAGCTAATGTAAATAGGTTTTCTTTCAATAGCTTATATTGAATAAAAAAAACAATAGAGGTAATAATTTTTAGAGAAAGGGGGAATACAGCATGAAAGGATGAAAATGAATGCATGTATCTAAAGTAGAGATATGTGGTGTAAACACATCAAAACTCCCTGTCCTCACCAATGAGGAAATGCAAGCCCTGTTTATCAAAATAAAAGCAGGTGATTTAAAGGCAAGGGAGGAATTTATCCAAGGCAATTTAAGGTTGGTCCTCAGCATAATACAAAGATTTAATAGAAGGGGAGAACATGTTGACGACTTATTTCAAGTTGGCTGCATAGGGTTAATCAAGGCCATAGACAACTTTGATTTAAGTCAGAATGTCAGGTTTTCTACCTATGCTGTACCTATGATTATAGGTGAGATAAGAAGATATCTAAGAGACAATAACTCCATCCGCGTATCTAGATCCCTTAGAGATATAGCATACAAGGCACTGCAAGCCAGAGAACAATTAATTAACAGAAATTCAAAGGAACCAACTATTTATGAAATAGCAGAAGAATTAAATTTACCCAAAGAAGAAATAGTATTTGCATTGGAGGCAATTCAAGAGCCGATTTCATTATTTGAGCCCATATTCCACGACAGCGGAGATGCTATTTTCGTCATGGATCAGATAAAAGATGAAAAGGCAGAGGAGGAAATATGGCTTAGAGAAATAGCTCTAAGGGAGGCAATTGAAAAACTAAATGGCAGAGAAAAACAAATATTAAACCTTAGATTTTACGAGGGAAAAACCCAAATGGAAGTAGCCGACGAAATAGGTATATCTCAGGCCCAAGTCTCAAGACTTGAAAAAAATGCCCTTAGGCAAATGAGAAAACATATTTAGTGTATAATATTAATCCCACCAAATTTGTCATATATTTGTCCTATTATTATATATTCATAATAGGGGAAAAAATATGAGAAGAGGTGGGATTGTGTTAAAATTATCGGAGATACGAGAAAAAGAAATAATTAATATTAACAATGGCGAAAGGATGGGATATGTAGACGATTTTGAATTAAATTTAGAAAAAGGATATATAGATTCACTGGTAATTTCAGGGACAGGCAAGATATTAGGCATATTTGGAAAGAATTTGGAAATAATTATTGATTGGAATAATATCGTTAAAATAGGTACAGATACCATTTTAGTTGACTATAAAAAGGAAATATCTAAATAGACATTTACCATTCAATATACTATAATTAAATTGTAATAGTTAAAATTTTACGTATCTAATACGATCAAAAGAAGGTGATTACTTGAAATGTCCATTTTGTTCACACGATGAGTCAAAGGTTATAGACTCTAGACCTATAGGGGAAGGACAAGCAATAAGAAGGAGAAGAGAATGTATAAGTTGTGGTAAGAGGTTTACCACTTATGAAAAAATTGAAGAGACGCCTCTTATGATAATAAAAAAAGGAGGCAATAGGCAAACTTATGATAGAAATAAATTATTAAATGGAATTATAAAGGCATGTGAAAAGAGACCTGTACCTATGGATACCATAGAGAAAATTGTAGATGAGGTTGAAAGGTCTTTTTCCCTAGAAAAGGAAATAACGTCAGAGGCCATTGGGGAAATGGTCATGAATATGTTAAAAAATATTGACGATGTGGCATATGTGAGATTTGCTTCAGTTTATAGACAATTTAAGGACATAAATTCATTTATGGAAGAGTTAAAAAAGATATTAGACGAGGGTAGATAGATATGGGTATCATAAAAAAGAACTACAAAGACATATTGTATTTTGAAATAGAAGGTTTTACTTTCGATGAAAATATGAAACACTTATTTACTACTAGATTAGGTTGGAAACAGAATAATATATTTGACGATTTAAGTCAGGTCATCAGCGTTCCTAAAGAAAAAATCTATTCTACGAGGCAGGTTCACGGCACAGATGTCATAATAATTAAAGAACAATGTAATTCTGATGTAAAAAAAGTAGAAGTGGATGGATTAATAACTAATATTAAGGGTATTGCCCTTAGTACTTATCATGCCGATTGCGTTCCTATATATTTTTATGACAAAGTAAATAAGGTCATTGGAATGGCCCATGCTGGTTGGAAGGGTACATTAAACAATATTGCTCAAGTAATGGTAAATTATATGGTGAAGGATTTCAGTTCAAGATTAAAGGATATTCACGTTGCCCTAGGTCCATCCATAGGGGTATGCTGTTATGAAATTGGAGAGGAAGTTGCCATTTTATTTAAGGAAAGGTACCCTTATAATTCCCATATCCTTGTGGAAAAAGACAATAAAATATATTTAGACCTTTGGAATGTCAACATGGTTAATCTATTAAATGCCGGAATTAGAAAAGAAAACATATATTTAAGCGATTATTGTACATCATGTAATACAGATACAGTTTTCTCATATAGGAAAGAAAAAGGTACAACCAATAGGATGCTTGCAGTAATTTCCCTAAACCAATAATATTTTTAAAATGGGATTTATTAATTTAGGGCAATTTTTTACTAAAATAAATGAACTAAGGAGGTAAAGTTAATGAAGAAGGAAAATGTAAAAGTAATAGTTTGGGGTTTAGGAGCCATGGGAAAGGGGATTACAGAAATGCTCCTAAATAAAAAAGGCGTCGACGTAGTAGGAGCCATAGTAAGAGGAGACAAAATTGGGAAAAGTATGTACGATTTCCTAGACATAGAGCGAGAGGACAGAAGAGATTTACTGACTGGTTCTTATGAAGACGTAATCAAAGAAGGTGCTGCAGATGTAGTCATTATAGCCACTGATTCTTTTACAAAAGACAACTTTGACAAAATAAAATATTGCCTCGAAAGAAAGATTAACGTAATTTCTACTGCAGAGGAGATGTCATATCCAAAGGCCCAGGAACCAGAATTAGCAGAGGAATTGGACAAAGTAGCAAAAGAAAACGGCGTCACTGTTTTGGGAACTGGAATCAATCCAGGATTAATTATGGATTTACTGGTAATTACTTTGACAGGTGCTTGTATCGATGTCAATAGTATAAAAGCCGAAAGGGTAAACAATCTTTCTCCCTTTGGGCCAGCTGTAATGCACGAGCAGGGTGTGGGCATAAGTGTAGATGATTTTAATAAAAGAGTAGAAGATGGAACATTGGCAGGACACGTAGGATTTCCAGAGTCTATAAATATGATATCGGATGCATTGGGATGGAAATTATCAGACGAAATAGAGCTTTCTAGGGCTCCCATAGTGTCATCTGTTTATAGAAAAGCACCTAATGCTGAAGTTCAGCCAGGGGACGTTGCTGGATGCAATATGAAAGGGTTTGGGTATGTGGACGGCGAGATGAAAATTGAAATGCTACATCCTCAACAAGTGGAACCACAATTGGAAGGGGGAACTACTGGGGATTATATTACAATTAAGGGTACTCCTAATATAAATATGCAAATAACACCAGAAGTGCCTGGTGGTATAGGTACTATCGCCATGACTGTCAACATGATACCAAATGTAATCAACGCAAGGCCAGGATTAAAAACCATGATTGATTTGCCAGTACCAAGGGCTATTATGGGAGATATGAGAGATTTTATAGAAGACTAATGGCTATGATTAGTAGAAAGGTGGGATTACAATGGACGCAAAACGCGGAGATTGGGTTAGAATTCACAATATTGTTTTAGAAGTAGGACAAAGGGCTACTAATATTCCAGAGGATACTCAAAAAGTACCTTTGGAAATGTGGGATAAAGGATTTCTGTTAGACGAGAGTGCAAATTTTGGAGACAAGGTAAAGGTGGAAACGTATATAGGAAGGACAATTGAAGGTACATTAATTGAAGTAAATCCCTACTATAAGCATGATTTTGGAAAATCAGTACCCGAATTGCTGTATATCGGTCGTCAAGCGAAGGAAATATTAGCAGAGGACGGTGAAAACAATGATTAAAGATATGAATTACGATGCTGTCATGGCTAGAAGGGGAGAAATAATGAAAGAGGCTGTAGGCATAGATTATGAAATTTTTGAATCTGGCAGTATAGCCTTTGATTATGAAAGAATGATGGAGGAAACAGGTTATACATTGGAAGAAATTGAAGAAATCCAAGGTAGAACAGGCGTTGGAAACACACCTTTATTGGAGCTTAAAAACTTAACTAAATTAGCTAGGAAATTTGCTCCAGAAGGCAAAGGTGCTAGAATATTTATTAAGGACGAGGCAAGCAATCCATCTGGTAGTTTTAAGGCTAGAAGAGCAGCAACAGCCTGTTACCATGCTAAGAAACTTGGATATAAAGGCGTAATTGCTGCTACATCTGGTAACTATGGGGCAGCAGTGGCATCTCAGGCAGCAATGCAAGGGTTAAAATGCATAATAGTCCAAGAATGCTACGACTCTAAAGGTAAGGGCCAACCTGAAATTATTGAAAAGGCTAGGGCCTGTGAAGCTTACGGAGCAGAAGTTGTACAGCTTACTGTAGGGCCAGAACTGTTCTATACTTTCTTAGTATTACTGGAGGAAACTGGATATTTTAACGCTTCATTGTATTCGCCTTTTGGAATTGCAGGAGTAGAAACTTTGGGATATGAAATATCTAAACAATTTATGGAAAGAGAAGGGAAAAATCCAGATGCCGTTGTCATTACCAATGCTGGTGGCGGCAATTTAACAGGTACTGCTAGAGGGTTAATAAAAGCAGGAGCATTAGATACAGAGATAATAGGAGCTAGTGTAAGCCTACAGGGGCTTCACATGGCATCTGATACTCAATTTAACAGGAAATCCTTTACTACTGGTCATACTGGATTTGGAATTCCATTTTCCACTTGGCCTGATAGGTCTGATGTACCGAGATCGGCAGCAAGACCCCTTAGGTATATGGATAGATATGTAACATTTAATCAAGGGGTAGTTTTCTATATGACGGAATTGTTGGCTCAGATAGAGGGATTAGAGAGAGGTCCCGCTGGGAATACATCTTTGGCTGCTGCATTTAAGCTATCGCAAGAAATGGATAAGGATGAGATTATTGTTGTACAAGAAACTGAATACACAGGAGCTGGAAAACATATAAACCCACAGCTTACTTTTGCTAGGGAAAATAGCATAGAAATAATAATAGGGGACCCAGATGATGAAGTACCAGGAAAAAATATCGTGTTGCCAAAAGATCCATCCTTTATAAAAATCAATGATTTAGATTTAAATAAAACAAGAAGATCCTTTATAAGGAATGCTGTGGAGAATGCTAAGGTAGCTAAGGTCACAGGGGAAGATTTGGAATTCTTAGTCCAAGACACTAAATCAAACATGGATTTTGTCAAAGGAGTCTTAGATGAATTAGGTGTAGGATATTAAGGAGGTAGAACATGAAAAGAACAGATGATTTTCAAAATAGAAGAAAACATTTGGCTAATCTGACAGAAGAAGAATTAGAGCAAAAATTTTGGGAACTTGCCAGCAATATAGTAGATCCTATTGTAGAATTAGCCTATAAAAATACTTCTCCATCCATTGAAAGGTCAGTACTATTAAGAATGGGGTTCTCAAGTATTGAAGCAAAAACCATAGTGGATGGAGTTATCGATAGAGGACTCATGGGCAAAGGTGCAGGCCATTTAGTATATAGATTAGCTAAGGAAAAGGAAATGGAAATCAGAGAGGTAGGATTAAAGCTAATAGAGGGTGAAATGTGGGATGACCTAGTTGCCATATTTAAGGGAGGTGCCTACTAATGGAATTAAAGCCCAATGAAAAGTTAAACATAGACAACATATTAAAAGACATAGATAAATACAGACCTAGAAGAAGAGGATGGCATTGGAGAGAGGGAACTGGAGAGAATCGCAGCATTGGAAAATTCGAATATTATGATACATCCCAATCATTAAAAAGTAGCCAACCTCTACCAGCAGCAAAATATTTTGAAAACATCGATCCCCAACCAGGGCCAGTCATAACTACTGAAATTGCTTCCGGTAGATTTGAGGACGATATTAGACGCATGAGAATGGCTGCTTGGCATGGAGCTGACCACATTATGGTCATTAGGACAGCAGGACAATCACACTTTGAAAGCCTTATAGAAGGTACCCCTCAGGGTGTAGGTGGCATACCTATTTCTAGAAAACAGGTTAGGGCTCAAAGAAAGGCCTTAGACTTCATCGAGGACGAAGTAGGCAGGCCAATAAATTATCATTCCTATGTATCAGGGGTGGCAGGACCAGAGATTGCCGTAATGTTTGCGGAAGAAGGAGTAAACGGAGCTCACCAAGACCCTCAATACAACGTGCTATATAGAAATATTAATATGATTCGTTCTTTCGTGGATGCTGCAGAAGCTAAAAAGGTAATGACATGGGCAGATATTGCACAAATAGACGGTGCCCACAACGCCAATGCAACTGCAAGAGAAGCTTGGAAGGTAATGCCTGAGCTAATGGTACAACACGCTATTAACTCCATATTCTCAGTAAAAATAGGTATGAAAAAAGAGAATGTATGTCTATCAACTGTGCCACCAACGGCACCGCCAGCACCTTGTATGAGGTTAGACTTACCGTATGCTGTGGCCCTAAGGGAACTATTTGACGAATATAAAATGAGGGCACAAATGAATACAAAGTATATGGAGTCTTCTACAAGAGAAGCTACAGTTACCCATGTGCTAAATCTGTTGATTTCTCAATTAACTAGAGCGGATATTCAATCAACAATTACACCGGACGAGGGAAGAAATGTTCCTTGGCATATATATAATATAGAAGCAGTAGATACTGCCAAGCAAGCATTCTCAGGCATGGACGGTTTAGGCACGATGGTAGAAGTTAAAAGAGATGGAAAAGAATTAGCAGACAAAGTAAGGGAACTTAAGGAAAGAGCTATACTATTTATGGAGGAAATTCTCGAAGTTGGGGGATATTTCAATGCTGTTGAGCAGGGATTTTTTGTGGATTCAGGCAATTATCCTGAAAGAAACGGGGATGGCATTGTTAGGAAAATAGACGGCGGAGTTGGAGAAGGGACCATATTTGAGAGAGATGAAGATTATATGGCACCTGTGACTGCACACTTTGGTTACAACAATGTGGCACAGTACGATGAGGGCCTGATCCATGACCCATCTGCTTTAATTGGAGGCTCCACCTTAGAGAAACCAGAAAAAATAATATTTATAGATGAATTAGATGAAAACGACAATGTAAATGTAAGGTTGGAAGAGGTAAAAGAACTTAGGACTACATCAAAAATCAAACCTGAAATGGAATGGCTTGGCGATGGTGTAGTACTGACAACGCTATTTTTACCGACAGATGAGAGGACAGCTGAATTTGCAGCCATAGAAGTGGGCAAAAAAATGGGCTTAGAAGATGTAGAAGTAATCCACAAAGAAATCATGCAAGAAGCAGAAGGCACTAGGGTCGAACTAAAAGGCAAAGTGACATTTAATATAGATCTAGACGAATTAGTAATACCTCCGAAGCCAAAGATTTTGACCGAAGAGGAAATAAGAGAAGATATAGAAAATAAACCAATGAAAATAGTAGCAGCTACTGTAGGTGAAGACGAGCATTCTGTAGGATTAAGAGAAATAATAGATATAAAACATGGGGGTATAGAAAGATTTGGGATTGAATGTCACATTTTAGGGACCTCAATATCTATAGAAAAATTAGTGGATGCAGCCATAGAATTAAATGCCGATGCCATATTGACCTCCACTATTATATCCCATGACGATATTCACTATAAAAATATGAAAAAACTACACGAACTTTGCATCGAAAAAGGTATCAGGGACAATATTATATTAATAGCAGGTGGTACCCAAGTATCAAATAAATTAGCCGCTGAAGCCGGAATGGATGCTGGATTTGGTAGAGGTACAAAGGGAGACCATGTTGCCACATTTTTAGTTGAAAAAAGAAGAGAGATGACAAATGAAAATTGATTTATTAGTTGCAGAGATTGGTAGTACTACAACAGTAGTCAATGGATTCGATGGTTTTGACTCCTGCCCTAAATTCATAGGGCAGGGTCAATTTGCCACAACTGTGTTGGAGGGTGATGTAAATATTGGCCTTAAGGGAGCCATAGACGACTTGAGTAACAAACTCAGCTCTTCTATTGAATTTAAAGAGTTAGTAGCCACTAGCTCGGCAGCTGGAGGCCTAAGGATGACAGTTCATGGATTAGTCTACGATATGACTGTAAAGGCTGCAAAAGAAGCAGCTCTAGGAGCAGGTGCCAATATTAAATTAATTACCGCGGGAAAATTACGCAAATCTGATTTAAGGAAAATTGAAGAAGCAAGGCCAAATATTATACTAATCGCCGGTGGAGTTGATTATGGGGAAAGAGATACTGCCCTCCACAATGCAGAATTAATTGCAGAAATGACTATGGATATTCCAGTTATCTATGCTGGCAATATAGAAAATCACGAGGACATTAGAGATATATTTAAAGATTTAAATGCCGAGTTATATATAGTCGACAATGTATATCCTAGAATTGACGAACTAAATATTGAGCCAACGAGAAAAGTAATACAGGATGTATTTGAAAAACATATAATTCACGCTCCAGGTATGGAAAAAATAAGGGACTTAGTTACTGGGCACATAATGCCAACTCCAGGGGCAGTATTGGAGGCCTCTGAGTTGTTGTATCAGGAATTAGGGGATTTAATCACCATTGACGTTGGGGGGGCCACTACAGATATTCACTCTGTAGCAGAGGATAGTGATGAAATATCGAGGATACTAATAAATCCAGAACCTAAATCCAAGAGGACCGTTGAAGGCGATTTAGGTGTATTTGTAAATATGAAAAATATAGTAGAGTTAGTAGGCAGAGAAAATCTAAGTACAAAGTTAAATATCGCAAAGGAGCAATTGGAAGATTTAATAGCCAATCACAAGCCAATACCTGAAACAGAACTAGAGGTCAAATTTGTTGAAAGTTTAACATTAGAAGCTACCATAACAGCAATTAAAAGGCATGTCGGTAGGCTGAAGGATTTATATGGTCCTAGTGGCAAAAAGACCATAGCAGAAGGCAAGGATTTGACAAAGGTTAAGCATATAATAGGTACAGGCGGTGCCTTAAGTAGATTGCCAAACAAAAGAGAAATTATAGAGCAAATTCCAATGAGCAATAAGGGATATGAATTGCTTCCAAAAGCAGATGTGGAAATTTTAATTGACAATCACTATATAATGGCTTCCTTAGGAGTCATGTCAAAAAAGTATCCTGAACTTGCATTGGAATTAATGAAAAATAGCTTTAGGGGGAATGAAAATGGGTTATCCTAAGGTGACAGTAAATTTAAAAACCATAAGAGAAAATGTAAAATCTGTAGCAAAACTCTTAGGAGAGGATATTAAAATAGCAGGAGTGACAAAGGTGTTTTGTGGAAATCCCGAAATTGCCAAGGCCTATATAGATGGCGGCGTATCGTATTTGGCAGATTCGAGAACTGAGAATCTAAGAAGACTGAAAGATTTAGATATTCCAAAAATCATGTTAAGGCTTCCAATGATTTCAGAAGTAGAAGATGTGGTTCAATACGCGGACATATCCCTTAATTCTGAGATTGAAACTATTAGGGCCTTGTCCGAAGAGGCACTTAAAAAGGATAGATCACATAAAATTGTTCTTATGGTAGATTTGGGAGATTTAAGAGAAGGGTACTATGAAGAAAATGATTTATTTGTGGCTGTAGAAGAGATTATAAAATTTGAAGGAGTAAAACTAGTTGGACTTGGAACAAACCTAACTTGCTATGGCGGAGTAATTCCTACCAAAGAACATATGAAAAAACTGGCTAGATTGAAAAAGGAAATAGAAAATAGATTTAACGTTGAATTAGAAATTTTATCAGGCGGGAATTCCAGCTCAATTCACCTGCTATCAAATTACAAACCAGAAAGCGTAAATAATTTAAGACTTGGAGAGTCTTTGATATTGGGTACAGAAGCAGCTTATGGAAAGCAACTTGAAGGCACTAGAAATGACGGGTTTAAGCTTCAAGTACAAATCATAGAAGTAAAAGAAAAACCATCGGTACCAACAGGAGAAATAGGAAGGGATGCCTTTGGCAAAGTGCCAACTTTTGTGGACAGAGGAGTCAGGAAAAGGATGATATGTGCTGTAGGTAAACAAGATATAGACTTCGATACCATATATCCACTAGATGAAGGGATAATTATATTTGGAGGAAGCTCTGACCACTTGATATTAGACGGAACTAATAGTAAAATTGATTATAAGGTGGGAGATATAGTAGAATTTAGGATGCATTACGTAAGTATTTTAAGGTCTATGACTTCGGAATATATAGAAAAAGAGTTGATATATTGAGTTAGAGGCCTACTCTAACTCTTTTTCATCACACCCAAGGACAAAATAAAGATATAGGTGATTAAATGGATTTGTTTACAATGAATATGGAAGAAAAATTAAGAAAGAATGCCCCACTAGCAGATAGAATGAGACCTGAGACGATTGGAGAATTTGTAGGACAAGAACATTTATTAGGTGAGGGGATGTTTCTAAATAGGTCAATAAAGGCGGATAGACTTACATCCATGATATTCTATGGGCCACCAGGGACAGGGAAGACTACTCTTGCTATGATAATAGCTAACAGTACTAATATGATATTTGAAAAGCTATCTGCCGTCACATCGGGAGTAAAAGATATTCGTGAGGTCATGTCTAGGGCAGAGGAGAATTTAAAGCTCTATAACAGAAGAACGATTTTATTTATTGACGAGATTCACAGATTTAACAAATCTCAACAGGATGCCTTGCTGCCATTTGTAGAGAGGGGAATTATTATTCTCATAGGTGCCACCACTGAAAACCCATATTTTGAAGTAAATAAAGCATTGCTTTCTAGGGTTATGGTACTAAAGCTAGAATCCCTAAATAGGGAAAACCTAAGGACATTAGTGCATAATTCCTTGGCGAACAAAGAAAAAGGCCTAGGAAATTTAAATATAAATATTAGCCAAGAGGCCATAGATTATTTAATAAGCATATCAGAAGGGGACGGAAGAACAGTTCTCAATTCCCTTGAGATAGGCGTTCTTTCAACTTCGCCTGATGAAACAGGTCTAATAAATATTGACCTAGATGCAATTAAGTCATCAATTCAGATTAAAAATGCAAAATACGATAAAGGTGGAGACGAACATTACGATACAATATCTGCATTTATTAAGAGCATGAGAGGCTCCAATCCCGATGCTACCTTATATTGGCTAGCGAAAATGATAAATGCAGGAGAAGATCCAAAATTCATAGCTAGGAGAATAATAATATGTGCTTCAGAAGATGTAGGTAATGCAGACCCCAATGCCTTAAACGTTGCCGTTTCGGCTTTTAATGCGGTGAACGTAATAGGTATGCCAGAGGGAAGGATACCTTTGGCACAGGCAGCAATATATATTGCGACTGCTCCAAAGAGCAATGCTTGCTACATGGGAATAGATAAGGCTCTGGAAGATATCAGGACAATGGAAATTGGGAAGGTACCTAACCATTTAAGAGATGGTTCATATCCTGGAGCAAAAAAACTTGGTCACGGATTGAACTATAAATATCCTCATGATTACAAGAACTCGTATATCGAACAGCAATATCTTCCGGATGATTTTGAAGAAAAGAAGTATTATAATCCAACAGATAACGGATACGAAAAAGAAATTAGGAAAAGATTAAATTTTAGTTTAGAATAAATGATAGAACTTGTTTTTAACAAATTTAGGAAATATATAAATATTTTCTTATAACTATGGATAGTATCATAGAAATAAAAGAATTGACAAGATTTTTATAAAATACTATACTAATATTATAAAAGCATTAAATATGTAAATGAAAGGAGTGGTTTTGATGAATATTAATTTAATGGTGATTGAAGTCTAAAACTAAATATGGGCTGAATGTAACCACAAGGGTCTATACCCTTTATTTGTGTTAGCATTTAGCATTTATCAGATAACCTTTTATAATATAAGACTTAATGCTTATTTCCGTAGCTAGTGGCCAAAATGTAAGGTTACTTTGTCTGCGGTATTTTTATGCCCATTTTTAGATTAATTAAATATTTTGGAGGATTATATGAAAATAGAAAAAGATAAGATTATAATTAGAAGTGCTAATATTGATGATGCTAGTCAATTAAATAAATGATGGAATGATGGCAGGGTTATGGAACATGCAGGCTTTCCCAAAGGATTGGGACAATCTTTGGAAGAAACCATAGATAATATTAGAAACTGGGAAGGAAAATTAAGCCAGCTTTGTATAATTGAAATTGATGGTAAGGCAGTAGGCGAGCTAAGTTATAGAATCAAAGGAGATGGAGCAGCCTACCCTGGGTGGAAAATATGTGACTTCTCTTATCAAAACCAAGGATTTGGACCTAAAATCATTACCATGCTATTAGAGTTTCTATTTAAAGATAGCAATATCAATTCTAAATTTCCAATAGATAGGGTAGTATGGGATACAATCCTAGAAAACAAAAGAGCCCAATATATTTATGAAAATAAAATTGGAGCAAGACAGATTGGTATACAGGAAAATGCATGGAAGGATCAGGAGGGAAATTGGAGGACTAGTGTAGAATATGAGATAAGCAGGGAGGAGTTTTTCAATGGATTATAATAAAGATTGTTGCATTATTAAAGATGAAAACTGGTTTAGATATCGCGCAGCAGCAATTATTATTGAAGATGATTGTATATTGTTGGCTAGTAATGATGTATCGCAATATTACTACTCTGTAGGGGGTGGCGTTCACTTAGGAGAAACTGCTGAGGAATCTGTGGTAAGAGAAGTCTTAGAGGAAACTGGTGTAAATTATGAAATTGACCGATTGGCTTTTATACATGAGAATTTTTTTGAGGGTAATGGTACAACTACAGGCTTAAAATGCCATGAGATAGCCTTCTATTTTTTAATGAAAGCAAAGGGCTCACAGTTATTAAATAGTAATAGTACTTGTGCAGAAGGCAGAGAGTATATGAACTGGATACCAATTAGTCAATTGAGAAACCACACCATCTATCCAACTTTCTTTGCAGAAAAATTAATAAATATGCCTAAGCAAGTTGAACATATTGTGACGAAAGAGATTTAGACATAGTAAGGAATAGATTAATTTAATATATAAAGGAGTGGATAAGGTGAATAATAGACTAAGAACTTTTCTTCAAATTTAGATTGTAAAATTTGAGGAGGATAAGAAATGAAAGAAGAAATTAAAGGCTTTAATGAGTTAAAGAAACCTTTATTGAATAAGAATTTTAGTTTTACTGGGATATCTCATTGTGCGGGTATTATTCAGCTTTCTTCATAGTTGTCAGACAATTAAATCTATAGTATAATCTTTATAAAGAGTTTATTCTTATAACTAGTTATTTGTTTGGAAGGGAGAGAATATATATGGAATTTTTAAGAATAATTAAAGATAGTGACGAATTATCCAAGGTTATAGATATACCAAAAGGACTTAGAAATAAAAGATTAGAAGTAATTATTTTTCCCTATGAAAACATAGAAGAGGATACTGAAAAAAAGAGATTGAGAGGTGCTTTGTCCAAATATAAAAATGAAGAATTACAAGATTTAGAGAGTGGGGCTTGGTCCAAGGCGGTGGTGGGAAAATATGAAAATAGTTGATGCAAATATTATTTTGAGATACTTACTTGATGACCATGAGGACTTATCAGAGAAGGCTACGACTATTGTTGAGGATAATGAAATACAATTACCTAACGAGGTAATTGCAGAAATTGTATATGTTCTTGAGAAGGTCTATAAAGTTAAAAATGAGGAAATCAGTAATATCTTATTGGAATTACTTAGATACACTAATATAATTGTAAATGATATGGAGGTTTTAGAAGAAGCATTTTTATTATTTGGCAAAAGGAAATTGGACTTTGTAGATACTTTATTATATGCATATAACAAAGTCAGAGGATATCAAATCTATACATTTGATAATAAGCTAAATATGCTTCTTGAATTATAAATTAGAAGAAGAAATTTCTTGCGAAAATTATTACCAATATTCAATGTATATCCAATTAGAAAAGCTATCCTTTTTGGATCTTATGCAAAGGAAAATGCAACAGAATTAAGTGATGTTGACTTAGTTATTGATAGTGAGGGTAAGATTAGAGGAATAGATTTCTTTGGTATATTGGAAGAAATTGTAGAAACGGGGATAATAATTTATGAAAGAGTTATTCATATATAAAAACAAGATATTTTAATCCTAATCTAAGGAGTGGTAAAAGTGGTTAGACTAAGAAAGTCCTTCTAAAACAATAGAAGGATAATAAAACCTTCTATTGTTATTTTGAGAATAATAAATAGGAGGAATAAAAATGAAAAAATATATAAAAGGAAATTTAAAGCTATTACTTGTGGCTATTACATTTTCAATAATGGCTGCTTTCTTGGCAGTAAGAGTTCAATTTCTAAAAGGAAATGTCCTAGACTATGCCCTGGGGAAAAACATGCATAATACCCTAATATACGGACTTTATCTAGGTGGATTTATCTTACTGGAATTAGTATTTCACTATCTATACGATATAAATAGGGGAAAATTTGCTGTAAATTCCATAAGGCAGGTAAAACTAGATTATTTTAAAAGTTTACTTGCTAAAGACTATCCAGGTTTTTTAAAAAGAAAGCAAGGGGAATATCTTGCACAATATACAAATGAGATGGAGATAATTGAAAATCAATTTTATTCTACAATTCCAATGCTAGCGGAAATAATAGTTAAAATCATCATTGTTTCCACATCCTTATTTATCTTAGACTATAGGATAGCAATAATGACCTTGTTTCTTTTGACTATGCCCTTATATGTTCCAAAGCTAGTTGAAAAGAAATTACAAAAGGCACAAACTGAACATGTAAAACAATTTGAAAACCATATAAAGACCATAACAGATTGGCTAAATGGCTTTGAAATAATCAAAAACTTTTCCATTGAAAAAAATATTAAAGAAAAGTTCATGGAATCAAATAATATTACAATGGAAAAGAACCTAAAAAAAAGGCAGATGGGATATTTAACAAGAAGTATATCAGCCCTTCTTTCATACTTGTCTCACTTTATAATACTTATATTTGCAGCATACTTGGTATTAAGTGGAGACTTTTCAGCTGGTGACTTCTTTATTGCAGTAGGCATGATAGACCAATTATCCTACCCAATTATATCCCTATCCTATTTTATACAGGATTTGATTTCTGTAAAGCCTGTCAATAAGTCAGTATTAGACTTTATAAATAACCAGTCTATAGAGCATGGAAGCCTAGATATTCCTAAGGAGGGCTTTAAAGAAGCCCTGTTTAGAGATGTATCTTTCGCCTATGAAGATCATGAAAAGATAATTGATAATTTAAATATAAGATTTATAAGAGATAAGCAATATCTGCTAAAGGGAATAAGTGGCTCTGGGAAAACTACTAGTGTTAATCTTCTTTTAAATTACTACAGACCCTCTTCTGGTAGGGTAGAGATTAATAGTATTCCAGTAAGTGAAATCAAAAATTTAAATCAAATTATTACAGTAATGAGGCAGGATGCAGTATTATTTGAAGAAAGCCTAAGAAATAATCTTACCATGTATCAGGATATTCCAGATGAAAAGATTATTGATGCATTATATAGAGTAGGTTTAGATAAATATGCTAATGATGATAGCCTAGATATGTTAATTAATGAGGGGGCCACTAATCTTTCAGGAGGAGAAAAGAGAAGGGTTACCCTTGCAAGAAGTATACTAAGGGAAACACCTATATTGATATTAGATGAACCATTAGCCAACCTTGATGAAAGAAATGCTAGGGCTATTGAATCACAATTATTATCTATTAAAGATAGGACTTTAATAATTATTTCCCATCAGTTTTCTTTAGGGAATATGGGTAAATTGGATGAAATAATAGAATTTAGGTAATAGAATATGCATCGGGATATAGATGTCCCGATGCATATATTATATGTAATTTTGTGTAATGGACTCCCTTCAAAAATCCCGCCATCTATTATTATACAAGCCTATATTAGGTAATATTTTGCAGTTGTAAAGTCATTTATTTTTGATAGATAAGATTATAAGAAAATAAGGAGGCTACAAGATGGAAATAAAAGATTTACTTAATATTGAAGATGAAGAAGAAAGGGTGTCAGCTTTATATGAGATATTTGATGAAAGTAGTAGACTATCATCAAAGGCAGCACAAGTAGAATTTCTAACGACTGTAAGACAAATTGAAAGACATTTAAAACCAGGCATGAAAATTCTTGACCTTGGTGCTGGAACTGGGGAATATAGCTTATATTTTGCAGATAAAGGATATGAAGTAAAGTCAATAGAATTGGCTTCTAATCATGTAAAACAGATAAAAGAAAAGATAAATGATGAAATGAATATTGATGTAGTCCAGGGTAATGCCCTAGACTTATCGTTATTGGATGATAATACATATGATATAGTACTTTGCTTTGGACCCCTATATCATTTAGAAAAGATGGAAGATAGGATGAAATGTATAAATGAAGTGAAAAGGGTATGCAAGGAAAATGGAAAAATGTTTTTTGCCTTTATTTCCAATGATATGGTAATAACAACAGAAACATTTTTATATAATTCAAACTTTTTAAAGGAAGATTCTTATAATCATGAAAGCTTTAAAGTGGTAGACTTTCCCTTTGTCTTCCATACTGTAGATGATTGTAGAAATTTACTAAAGGCCTCAAATCTAAATATTATTTCTGAAGTGGCAACAGATGGCTTATCTGAATTACTTGCAGATAAGATAAATAATATGGATGAAAAATCCTATAGCCAGTGGCTGAAATATCATTTTTATTGCTCTGAAAAACCAGAATTTTTAGGTGCATCTAATCATTTATTATTTGTAGGAGAGGTATCTTGATAAAAACAAAGGAGCCAGCAAAGAATATGAAAATAATACTAACAATTATAATGGTAATTATTTTTTTAATATGGCAGAATAACCATATTAGTGTTTCAAAATATATTTATAAAAATGAGAAACTTCCAAAAGGCTTTAACGGATTTAAGATACTTCATATATCAGATCTTCATAATAAAACCTTTGGAAAAAACCAAAGATATATACTTGGAAAGATTAAATCCCTTTCCCCGGATATTATTGTAATTACTGGAGATTTAGTTGATAGACGAAGATTTGACTTGGAAAAAGCACTGGAATTTGTAAAAGGGGCAATGGATATTGTGCCAGTTTATTATGTTCCTGGAAATCATGAAGCTTGGTCAGGAAAGTATGATGTTGTTAGAGAAGAATTAAAAAGATTAGATATAAGGGTATTAGAAAACGAAAAACTTAGATTAGATAGGGAAAATTCCAGTATAGAAATTTTAGGTTTAATGGACCCAGGATTTTATTCTTTAGGGCATAAGGATAGAGAAACTAGATTTCATATTCTTGAAGAAAAGTTAAATAAATTGAAGAATGATAGTGAGTTTCAAATACTCTTATCACATAGGCCAGAATTGTTAGATTTATATGTAGCTGCAAATATGGATATGATATTTGCAGGTCATGCACACGGGGGACAATTTAGAATACCAGGTTTAGGTGGTCTAGTAGCACCAGAGCAAGGTTTCTTTCCCAAATATACATCTGGATCCCATACTAGAGATAATTCAACCTTATATATAAGTAGGGGTTTAGGAAATAGCATTATTCCTATTAGAATATTTAACAGACCAGAAATAGTATTAGTAAAATTGGAAGATTAATATTAGACTAATCACTATCAGATTGGGTAAATTAGTTGACAATGAGGAATAATATAACTATAATTAGATAAAAGCAGAAAACAACTGAGATAGGAAGAGTAGATATAAGAGGTGGTTCTAGGGAGTCGGCGGCAGTGGAAAGTCGATACTATGCTTATATTGAAGAACATCCTGGAGTTTCTAACCGAAATTTACAGATAGTAGGCTTAGACGGTTTCACACCGTTAGAAGTGAGACACATTGTCGTGTGGTTAAGTGGCTGTTAGCAATTAGGGTGGTACCGCGGAAGTTAAACTTTCGTCCTTTTGGATGAAGGTTTTTTTATTTTTTGATAAGAAAGAGAGGAGAATAAAAATGCTTACAACTGTGAGAGATATCTATAAGGATACGGAAAAGTTTTTGAATCAAGAAATTGAGGTAGAGGGGTGGATAAGAACGCTAAGGTCTTCTAAAAATTTTGGTTTTATAGAGCTAAATGATGGAACATTTTTTAAAAATCTACAAATAGTTTTTGAAGAAGAATTGGATAACTACAGGGAAATAGAAAAGCTTCCCCTTAGTTCATCTATTAAAGTTAAGGGGATATTGGTACCGACTCCAAAGGCAAAACAACCTTTTGAAATCAAAGCTTCAAATATCGAAGTAGAAGGATATTCTACTCATGATTACCCACTGCAGAAAAAAAGACATACCTTTGAATACATGAGAACAATTGCTCATCTAAGGCCTAGAGCCAATGCTTTTAATGCAGTATTTAGGGTAAGATCTATTTTAGCTTATGCAATACACAAGTTTTTCCAAGAACGAGGATTTGTTTATGTTCACACTCCCATAATTACTGCATCGGATGCAGAAGGTGCTGGGGAAATGTTTAGACTGTCCACACTAGATTTTAAAAATATTCCATTAAACAAAGAAGGAGATATAGATTTTTCAAAGGACTTTTTTGGCAAGGAAACAAATTTAACGGTCTCTGGACAATTGGAAGCTGAAGCATTTGCATTGGCATTTAAAAACGTATATACTTTTGGGCCTACTTTTAGAGCAGAAAACTCCAATACTGCTAGGCATGCGGCTGAATTTTGGATGATTGAACCTGAGATAGCATTTGCAGAATTAAAAGATAATATGGAATTGGCAGAAGATATGATGAAATATATAATTAAATACGTCATGGACAATGCCAAGGAGGAAATGGAATTCTTTAGTAACTTTGTCGATAAGGGATTGATTAAAAGGCTTGAAAATGTAGTTAATTCAGATTTTGGCGTGATTACTTACACAGAGGCCATCGACCTGCTTCTTGAATCGGGTGAAGAATTTAAATTTCCAGTGAAATGGGGCATTGACCTTCAAACTGAACACGAAAGATATATAGCTGAAAAGGTATTCAAAAGACCAGTATTTGTCACAGGATATCCAAAGGAGATAAAGGCTTTTTACATGAGACTAAATGAAGATGGTAAAACTGTAGCTGCCATGGACTTATTAGTTCCAGGAGTCGGTGAAATAATCGGAGGTTCACAGAGAGAGGAAAGATTAGAGGTATTGGAACAAAAAATTATTGACAATGGAATGGACCCTGAAGATTACTGGTGGTATTTAGAGCTTAGAAGATTCGGAGGTACAAAACATGCTGGATATGGACTAGGATTTGAAAGGGCATTGATGTATATTACTGGAATGTCCAATATAAGGGACGTAATACCATTTCCTAGAACTGTAAAATATGCAGAGTTTTAATGCTAAAACAACCTATACTATCTCAATACTGTATAGGTTGTTTTATTGTGGTTACTAGGATACACTATATATGGAGAATTAAAACAATATGTAATAGGAGAGAACATTAAATGGGATTATCATTAGTATTAGCAGAGAAACCTTCAGTAGCCAGAGATATTGCTAGGGTGCTGAATTGTAAGAAAAAGGGCAATGGATATTTGGAGGGAAGTAAATATATAGTTACATGGGCATTAGGTCATCTTGTAACTTTGGCAGATCCAGAGGAGTACAATAAGAAATATAAAACATGGGAGCTTGAAGATTTGCCGATTTTGCCAGATAAAATGAAGTTAGTAACCATCCGGCAAACTGCCAAGCAATTTAATACAGTACAAAGCCAAATGAGAAGACGAGATGTGGATAGTATAATCATCGCTACAGATGCCGGCAGGGAAGGGGAACTGGTTGCACGTTGGATTTTAGATAAGGCAAATATAAAAAAGCCAATTAAAAGACTGTGGATATCATCTGTGACAGATAAAGCTATAATAGACGGATTTAACAGCTTAAAAGACGGTAGAAAGTATGATAATTTATATGAATCAGCAAAGGGAAGAGCAGAAGCAGATTGGATAGTTGGTATAAATGGAACGAGGGCCTTGACGGTAAAGTATAATTCTCAGCTATCATGTGGCAGAGTACAGACACCTACTTTAGCTATGATAGCACAAAGGCAGGAGGAAATAGATAAGTTTGTTCCAAAAGATTATTACGGTATTGAAGCAAAAATAGATGATTTTAGGCTGGTATGGCAGGATAAAAACAATAGTACCAGAACTTTTAACAGGGAGGATATATTAGAAATATTAAATTCCATAAAGGGGAAAGATGCAAAAATAGTGGAAGTTAATAAGAACAACAAAAGGTCATATTCTCCAACCTTATATGATTTGACGGAGCTACAAAGAGATGCCAATAGGATATTCAATTTTTCGGCAAAGTCTACTTTATCTATTATGCAAAATCTATATGAACGACATAAGATTCTAACATATCCTAGAACAGATTCTAGATATTTGTCAGACGATATGGTAGATACCTTAAAAGACAGGCTCAAGGCAATCAGTATTGGAGAATACAGCAAATTTGCTTCTCGTCTTATATCAAGACCAATTGCAGCCAATAAATCCTTTGTTGACAATAAAAAAGTAACAGACCACCACGCAATTATTCCTACGGAAGAAAGGGTCAATTTATCAAATTTGTCAAATGATGAAAGGAAGATATACGATTTAGTTGTGAAAAGATTTTTATCGGTGCTTTACCCACCATTTGAATACGAACAAATTACTATAAGTGCTCAAATAGGTAGTGAAAACTTTGTTGCCAAGGGAAAAAGGATATTAAAACAAGGATGGAAAGAAATATATTCCAATATTTACGATGATGAAGATGTGGATGATGAACTTAAGGACCAAATATTGCCTGAAATTAAAAAGAACCAAATACTTAAAGTTTTATGGATTAAAGAAACTCAGGGCAAGACGAAACCACCAGCTTACTTTAATGAGGGAACCTTGTTGTCCGCCATGGAAAATCCATCTAAGTACATGGCAAAAAAAGATAAGGAATTGTCTAGGATTTTAGGAGAGACTGGGGGAATTGGAACTGTAGCCACAAGGGCAGATATTATAGAAAAGCTGTTTAAAACATTTCTTATAGAAAATAGAGGAAAGGATATACTGACAACTGGAAAGGGAAAGCAACTATTGGAATTGGTACCAGAAGAGCTAAAATCACCTGCTTTGACGGCACAATGGGAAAAGAAATTAGGGCTTATTTCCGATGGCAAACTTACTAGGGACACATTTATTAAAGAAATGAAGGATTACTCTAAAACCATAGTAAAGGAAATAAAAAACAGTCAATTAGAATTTAAACACGATAACCTTACAAGAACTAAATGCCCTAATTGCGGAAAATACATGCTTGAGGTAAAAACTAAAAATGGTAGAATCTACCTTTGCCAAGATAGAGAATGTAATCATAGAATAAATATTTCCCAAACTACAAATGCCAGATGCCCAAATTGTAAGAAAAAGTTGGAACTAAAAGGTGAGGGGGAGGGCAGGATATATACTTGTTCCTGCGGTTACAGAGAAAAATACTCTGCTTTTAATGAAAGAATGAAAAAAAGAAAAGATAAATTGAGCAAAAGGGAAGTATCTAGATTTTTAAAAGAGCAGAAAAAAGAAAATGAAGCTGTTAATACCTCATTGTCGGATGCATTATCAAAAATAAAATTAAAATAGTATAAAATACTAGAATTTGATAAATCCATAATGTATAATTATTACAACAAAATATCTTGGGAGAGAATCTTATGAAACTAAAAATCAACTTGGAATTTAAATTTATTATCTCTTTAATATTTGCAATTGTAGTGGCCATATTTGCCATTCAAAATGCGGGAAGTGTGGAAATTAATTTTTTATTTGCTAAATTTACTATTTCTCAAGCAGTAGTTATATTAGGTTCAGCTGTTGTAGGAGCCTTAATAAGTATATTGCTAAGCGTTATAAAGCAAATAAAACAAAATACTACAATTAGGCAATTAACCAGGGAGAGAGACAATTTAAAAGAAGAAAATATTGACCTTCGAACAAAGCTCGATGAGTTGATGATTACTGGAGAGAAAGAAATATTAGAAGAGGAAGATGAAGAATAGCTGCAATAATTTCAAAAACACCTTGATTTTACTGTATTTCTTTGTTACAATTTATTTTAATTGATAACAACTTAGATGGGAAGTAGTAAATTACAAATCGGTTTTAGAGAGCTGTCGTTTGGTGAAAGGCAGTATCGATTGTAATTGAACTCGTCCTTGAGTTACTAGGGTGAATATGTAGCCTTAGTCGGTAAATGCCGTTATATTTTGAGTGGATATTTTTATCAACAAGAGTGGTACCGCGGATTTACCTTTCGTCTCTTTTTTGGGATGAGAGGTTTTATTTTTTTAACTTGGAAAAATAGAGGAGGAAAATTGATGAAAGAGTATAGACCCAATGAAATTGAAAAAAAATGGCAGGACATATGGGATGAAAGGCAGCCCTTTAAGGCAGTAAATGGCTCAGCTAGGGAAAAATATTTTGCATTGGTAGAATTTCCATATCCATCAGCTAATGGACTACACGTAGGTCATCCAAGGCCCTACACAGCACTTGATATAGTATCTAGGAAGAGGAGAATGGAAGGCTACAATGTACTATTCGCCATGGGCTGGGATGCTTTCGGACTGCCAACTGAAAATTTTGCAATAAAAAATAAGATCCACCCTGCAATTGTTACTGAACAAAATGTAAATAGATTTAAATCGCAATTGAAATCCATTGGATTTTCCTTTGATTGGTCTAGGGAAGTAAATACAACGGATCCAAACTATTATAAATGGACCCAATGGATATTTTTAAAATTATTTGAGAAGGGACTTGCATATAAACAGGAGATGCCTATAAATTGGTGTCCCTCATGTAAAATAGGGTTAGCAAATGAAGAAGTTGTTCAGGGAAATTGTGAACGATGTGGTGGAGAAGTCGTCAGGCGTGTGAAAAATCAATGGATGCTTAAAATAACCGAATACGCCGATAGATTGATTAAAGACTTAGATACTGTGGATTATATCGACAGAGTCAGAACACAACAGATTAATTGGATAGGAAAATCTGAGGGAGCAGATATTGATTTTATGATTTCTGGCAAAGAAGATAAGCTAAGAGTATTTACCACAAGGCCAGATACTTTATTTGGTTCTACGTATATGGTCATTGCAGCCGAACATCCTTTGATAGACAAGTATAAAGATGAAATCAAAAACCTACAGGAAGTAATGAATTATAAAGAGGAAGTTAGCAAAAAATCCGATTTTGAAAGGACCGAGCTTTCAAAGGAGAAAACAGGAGTAGAGGTTAAGGGAATTAAAGCAATAAATCCAGCAAACGGGAAAGAAATTCCTATTTGGATATCAGATTATGTATTGATGACCTATGGAACTGGAGCCATAATGGCTGTACCAGGTCACGATACTAGGGATTGGGAATTTGCCAAGAAGTTTGGATTACCAATTGTGGAAGTAATTAAAGGCGGTAATATAGAGGAGGAAGCATATACTGATATAGAAAATGGTAAAGTTGTCAATTCGGAGTTTATTGACGGCATGACTCCCACAGAGGCAAAAGAATATATGATTAATTGGTTAGAGGAAAAGAAATTGGGAGACAGAAGAGTCAATTTTAAATTGAGGGACTGGGTGTTCTCAAGACAAAGGTATTGGGGAGAACCTATTCCCCTAGTGCATTGTGAAAAATGTGGATGGGTACCTGTGCCAGAATCTGAATTGCCATTGATATTACCCAATGTTGAAAATTATGAGCCTACAGATACGGGGGAATCACCACTGGCAAACATTAGGGACTGGGTTGAAACAACTTGTCCAAAATGTGGAGGTAAAGCTGAGAGAGAAACAGATACTATGCCCCAATGGGCAGGTTCATCATGGTATTTTCTAAGGTATACAGATCCACATAATGATAGCGAATTAGCATCTCAAGAGGCCTTAAATTATTGGATGCCAGTAGACTGGTATAATGGCGGCATGGAGCACACCACGTTACATTTACTTTATTCAAGATTTTGGCATAAGTTTTTATACGACATAGGCGTAGTGCCAGAAGCAGAGCCCTATGCAAAGAGAACCTCCCATGGAATGATACTTGGAGACAATAATGAAAAGATGTCAAAGTCAAGGGGCAATGTGGTAAATCCAGACGATATCGTAAATGATTATGGGGCAGATACGTTAAGGACGTATGAAATGTTTATAGGGGACTTTGAAAAGTCTGTACCCTGGTCAGAAAGTGGTGTTAAAGGAAGTAGAAGATTCTTAGAGAGAGTATGGAAACTACAAGACATTATGGTCAAAGGAGAAGGATATACTGGCGAACTAGAGAACAGCATCCATAAAACTATAAAAAAGGTATCAGAGGACTACGAGAATTTAAAATTCAATACAGGTATAGCTGCATTGATGTCGCTGCTAAACAGGTTCAACGATTTTGGAAAAATACAAAAAGAAGATTTGAGAACATATTTAATACTTTTAAATCCTGTAGCACCCCATATAACAGAAGAAATATGGCAGGCTACGGAAATGGGGGGATATTTACACGAAACCACATGGCCCAAATACGATGAGGGAAAAACGAAAGACGACGTTATCGAAATGCCAATACAGGTCAATGGGAAAGTTAGGGGAACACTTACAATAGGCATCGATGAAACACAGGATGAAATAAGAGAGAAAGCAAAAGAAGATGAGAATATCAGTAGACACTTACAAGGAAAGACAATTGTCAAAGAAATATTTGTAAAAGGCAAAATATACAATATTGTAGTCAAATAGCATACAGCGGCAATCTAAATATTCAATATTTAGATTGTCATTTTTTTACAGAGACTGTATAATTAGAGTAATAATTTGTAAACAAACTAAGAATATTTGCAAAAACTGCCACAAAAGGGGGCGTTACAATTGGATTTATTTAAATCAAAGTATAAAATATTCATAGATAAGGCATTTGACTGGGAAATTTGGGAAAATGAAACAGGGGAAATAATCAATATATCGCCTGCATGTAAGGATGTATCTGGATATAGTGTAGATGAATTTCTAGATAATAAAAATCTCTTTGATTCCATTGTTTTAGAAAGTGATAGAGATGTTTGGTTTAATCATAGACATGATGCATTAGTTGGGAAAAAGACTTCTAAACTAGAATTTAGAATAAGGCACAAAAATGGAGATATTATTTGGATAGAACATATTTGCAGTCCCATAATAGACGAAAATGGTAAATATTTAGGACATATAGCCAATAATAGGGACATTACCCTTAGGAAATCCATGGAGTTAGAAATTCAAAATTCTGAGGAGAAGTATAGAATATTGGCCGAAAACGTATCGGATGTTATATGGGTTTACAATGTAAAGCAAAAAAAATTCACCTATGTGAGTCAGGCCATAAAGTCTTTACTAGGTTACACTCCTGAAGATTACTTGGAAAAGAGCTTTGAAGAAATACTTACACCTGAATCATTGAAATTAGTTGAATATAGGATAAAACGAGACACTGAAATATTTAAAAATAGCTCTGGCAGGGACAATTCCTTCTTAATGGAAATTCAACAATACAATAGAGATGGAGAAAAGATTTGGGTGGAAACCTCGACAAAGTTTAGGTATAACTCAAATAACCATATAGAAATATTGGGACTAAGCAGAAATATTGACGAGAGGAAAAAAACAGAAGAGCAAATAATGTATTTAAGCTATTACGACCAGTTAACTGGGCTTTACAACAGAAGGTTTTATGAAGAGGAACTGAGTAGACTTAACAATAGCAGGACCATCCCTATATCCCTAATAATTGCCGATATAAATGGTTTGAAATTGGCAAATGATGCCTTTGGACATATTGTAGGTGATGAATTATTAAAGGCTTTTGCAGATGTTTTGAAGAAATGTTCTAGGTCCGGTGATGTTGTAGCTAGAATTGCAGGTGATGAGTTTGCCATACTATTGCCAAATACAACCTTAAAAGAGACTAAGGAAATTGTAAAGCGCATCAATAAGGTCATGGACCAAAAGCATATAAACAATATTATATTGTCCGCATCCTTTGGATATCACACAAAAAATAAAGCAGAGGTAGATATGGAGGATGTATTTGTAAAGGCAGAAGACAATATGTATAAAAGTAAACTCGCTTACAGCAATGAGATGAAAAAAAGGACAATCGAATTGATAATAGCTAATCTATTTGACAAATCACCACGTGAAAAAGAACATAGTAGGGCAGTAAGTCAACTGTGCGAGAATATGGCCTTGGCATTAAATCTTTCAAATAATAAAGTGGAAAAATTAAAAGATTTAGGTCTATTCCATGATATTGGAAAGATAAGTGTCGATGGAGATATTTTAAATAAAAAAGGGAGATTAAGTAGAGTTGAATACTACAAAATTAAAAAACATTCCGAAGTAGGCTATCAAATTCTGAGAGCAGTGAATGAATATAACCATTTGGCCGAGTTTGTTCTTAACCATCATGAGTGGATAGACGGTAGGGGGTATCCCCAAGGCGTTAAAGGAAACGAAATACCATTAGAAGCAAAAATACTTGCCATAGCTGATGCCTATGATTGTATGATAAACTCAAATTCTTACAAAGAGCCCATGTCCGTGGAAGAAGCTATTAAGGAACTTAGGAGGAATTCGGGAACTCAATTTGACAGTAAATTAGTAAATATATTTATAAAAGATGTAATAGGGAGGGAATATGCCAATTAAATTGGCATATTCTTTATTTTACGGCAGAATATAGTTGTAAAAAAAGAGGAAATATGAAATAATTATTCTATTGCTGTTTTTTTAAAATTGATAAAAGGGGGAGGTTTTATAATGACCAAAATTAAAATCGTAACTGATAGTACAGCCTATATTACTAAGGAATATGCTGAGAAAGAAAATATAACAATAGTACAATTAAACTATATGTTTGGAGATGAAACAGGTAAAGAGCCATTTCCCGGTGAGTTCGACGACTTCTTTAAAAAACTTAGCACGACAAAATTATTTCCCACTACATCTCAACCTTCTGCGGGAGAATTCTACAATGCTTTTGATGAGGCATTCAAGGAGGGATATGATGATATAATTGTTATTCTTTTATCTGCTAAACTAAGCGGGACATACAATAGTGCAATGGTAGCAAAAAATATGTTTAGTAATAAGAGAATAACTGTTATAGATTCGCAAAATGCAGCGGCAAATATGAAGTTTTTAGTAGAGGATGCTGTACATATGGCAAAGGATGGGATAACTAGTGAGGAAATAGTTGAGCATTTGGAAACTAAGAAAAGAAATATGAAGATATACCTCACTACAGATACTTTGGAATATTTAAGCAGGGGGGGAAGGCTTTCTTCCGTTCAAGCTACTGTTGGAAACATATTAAATATAAAACCTGTAATTCAATTGGAAGACGGGGAGCTAAAATTACTGGAAAAAATAAGAGGTAAACAAAAAGCTATTACTTCAATTATTAGCAAGGTACCATCTGATGTACAGAAAATTGGAATATGTCATATATTAGATTATGAATTTGCAGAAAAGATGAATGTAGCTTTAAAAGAAAAGTTTCCCCACGCCATCATAACTATAGATGAGTTAGGGCCCGTCATAGGCTCACATTTAGGGCCAAAGGGTATAGGTATCTGTTTTTATTAATATGTTGCGAAATTATAATTTTATTTAGATACTCAAAACTTTTCCTATATGATATAATTGTATCAAATAAAGTAATATGGGGGTGCAACTCATGAAAAAAATCTTAATAACAGGAGCATTGGGTCAAATTGGTTCTGAACTTACTAGGGAGTTAAGAAATCATTATGGCTCAACTAATGTAGTAGCCAGTGGCAGAAGGGTAAAAGAAGGGCACGAAAAGCTAATAGAATCAGGCCCATTCGAAATAGTAGATATTACCAAGCCTGATGAACTGGCAGAAATAGTTACAAAACACAATATAAACACAATTATTAATCTGGCTGCCATACTATCAGCCGTTGGAGAAAAACATCCTGAGCAATGCTGGAATATAAATATGAATGGATTGTACAATATTCTAGAGGTAGCGAGGGAGAAAAATTGTATGGTGTTTACTCCATCATCCATAGCAGCATTTGGTCCAACTACTCCACCAAATAATACTCCTCAGGATACTATACAGAGACCTACTACCATGTATGGAGTGACAAAGGTAGCAGGAGAGCTTTTATGTGACTATTATTTTAGTAAGTTTGGAGTAGATACAAGAGGCGTAAGGTTTCCTGGTCTAATATCATACGAAACCTTACCAGGCGGAGGTACCACCGATTATGCAGTTCATATCTACTATGATGCATTAAAGAATAAAAAGTATACAAGTTTTATAGATAAAGGTACAAATATGGATATGATGTATATGCCTGATGCCATTAATGCCATAATGCAGCTCATGGAGGCAGACCCGAAAAAGTTAATCCATAGAAATGCATTTAACGTCACTTCCATGAGCTTTGATCCCGAAATGATAGGGAATTCAATCAGAAAATATATACCAGAATTTATACTTAATTACGATGTGGATCCCGTTAGACAAAGTATTGCAGATTCATGGCCAAATTCATTGGATGATTCAGCTGCTAGGGAAGAATGGGGTTGGAAGCCAAAGTATGATTTAGATGCTATGACTGTAGATATGCTAGAAAAGTTAAAGATTAAACTGGGATTATAGAATAAACTAGAATTTAAAAAACTAGAAATTAAGTAAAAACCTTACCTGATTTCTAGTTTTTCTTTGTTTTCTGTAACCATATTCCATAAATGGACATACAATATTATTAGAATGAACAAGCTATACTGTTGATTCTAAAAACTTTTAAATAAGGAGAGGAGTAAATTAATTATGAACTATGGAATAGAAATGTCATCAAATTCATGTGTAATTCCCAGAGACTTTAATGGAAAGAATATAAATTATAGATATGAGAATAGCTGTTTCAGGTACCCTTGCCAACCTGGATATTGTCCGCCAGGACCATGGCAACCGGGACCATTTCCCCCGAATTGCAATTTACCTTGGTGGATCTGCTGTGTACCTGGTCCAAAGGGACCACAAGGGCCAGTAGGTCCCCAAGGTCCCCAGGGAGTCCAAGGGCCACAAGGGCCACAAGGTGCCCAAGGTCCTATGGGTGCTCAGGGGCCAATAGGAGCAACAGGCCCCATAGGTCCAGAAGGCCCAGCAGGTCCAGAAGGCCCAGCAGGTCCAGAAGGCCCAGCAGGTCCAGAAGGTCCCATAGGTCCAGAAGGTCCGACAGGTCCAGAAGGCCCAGCAGGTCCAGAAGGTCCGGCAGGTCCAGAAGGTCCGGCAGGTCCAGAAGGTCCCATAGGTCCAGAAGGTCCGGCAGGTCCCACAGGAGCAACAGGTCCAGAAGGCCCAGCAGTTACAGGAGATTCTATGTTTGCTGCAAATACTACAGGAGATGAAATATCGGTAATACTTGGTGGTACCTTAGTTGAACTGCCCAATAATAATAATTTAGATGGATTTGTTGCAAATGCAAATAATACCCTATTTACTGTACCAACCACAGGTCGTTACTTTATAGACTATAAATTAAGCCTGACAGTAGGTATTGCAATAGGAACTAGAATATCAGTAAATGGAACTGCTTTAGGCGGTTCAGATATAGAACCTCTTATTGGAACTGAATACGACGCATCGTTAATTGCTGACCTCACTGCAGGAGATAATGTAGGGTTTGAAATATTCGGCTTAATTGGAGTTGCAACCCTCAGGGCAGGAGTTGGTGCTTCATTGAATATTATTAGAGTGTCATAGAGATAAATTGTGAAATAATATTAATAGGGTTATCTAGTCTAGATAACCCTATTAAAATATCTTTCGATACCAAGGTATTTTTTTATTTAGTACTTCTTCCCCTTTAGTACTTTTTTCTTCTTCAGTCTTTCCTTTATCAAGAATTATTTTATTGTGCAACATTGGATAAGATTTGAAAAAGCATAAGTCAGTTGGGATGGATAAACTACTGATACCATATTTAATTTTACTTTCCTGTACTCTTAAATTTGTGTTTACCTTTGTTAGCACTAAAGGATCAGAGAAACATTCGTTATTCTTTGTATCCCATGTATTACCTAAATCTGTTGATAATAATGTATTAAGGGTTTTATCAGAGAAAAATTGCATAACAAGCATATCCTTTTCTTCAAATATAATTGGATATGACATATTTAATGAAGGTGTGGATAAATTAATTTCTTTCCACACAAATTTATCTATGCCGTTTGCGTTTACTTTATGATATTTTATAGCTGATTTATTTTTTGATTCTTCTATCCATAAATTATGTATATTATTTTTTGTATCGATAAATAGAAAAGGATAACGGGCACTTGCAATATTTGAAGATACAAGTTTTGGTGAAGGGCTCCAAGTATTTGTAAAAGGATTATAAAAGGTATAATATATTTTAGTATTGCGGTCGTGGAAGGCAGGATATAAAAGATGTATAATTCCCTGGTCATCTACATCTAATGAAAATGGTTCAGGGAATTTAGAAGATATATATCTTATTACATTATGTCTTTTACTTTGCCCATAAACCACATGTTGAATAGTACATATATTTGAATTAATCAAATTTGAATAACCATAAATCATATGTAGGATATCTTTTACGATTATAATTTCAAACTGATGATAATGATTAGATCTTATGTCAAAATGACCTATGATTAGTTTATCCCATATTTTGTTTCTGTATTGAGAATAAATTAAGTTTCCATCATCTAAAAGGGCCATTAAATGAATAACATCATCTGCACTAATAGATGTTGAAAATCTTATAACATTGTTCAGTAAAATTTCTTCAGAAATGTTTTGGTTTAACTGCGAATTGTCAATTTTGTACAGTAGCCCCCCGTTATTATCCAAAGTAAAAGTAAAAAGTTCAAATTTTGAGTTAATTACAAGAATTGTATTCCATTGAAACATATCTAACACCCCCATAATAAATTGGTAGCATTATCCCCTATATATACATAATATGATAGTGAAAATTAATTATTAGCACTTAAATTTATAATTAGGGAGTGAATAGAATGGGAGAAATGAATATTGATGAAAAAGCAACAGCTATGTTCGGCGGAGTTGACATGGAATGTCTCATAGTTGATAAGGTATTTGCTGCTTGTCAGCAGAGAAAATGTTTTCCCACTGTCGAAGCAGAATTAAAATGTGATAGATTTGGGAGAGTAAAATTTAAGCCAGGATTCATAGTACCAAATACATTAGTAGTGACAGATACAGATACGCCAAATTTTAGGAGAGTCAGGTTTACCCTTAGAATTCCATACCAAATTCTAGATTCCAGGGGAAAGGTGGACTCAGAAGGTTTATTGCCAGATATAGATAAGGATATACTGACATATATACCAGATTCACCAGATGAATTTGAGTTTAGGATTGTAATAGAAACTAGGTCAGAGGTTTTAACGCCACCTATAATAACTGAAAAAACGATTAACTTCACAGTTGGAACATTTATTATAATAAAGGTCGTTGGAAATGTTCAGCTATTGATACCTGCCTTCGGATATTGTCCTGAACCACAGGATTGTACAGAATTCAGTCCAATAGACATATGCGATAGTTTTGATAATGCAGATTTTCCTGAGTTTTTTCCACCTCAGTTAAAATGCTGACTCGAAAAATAAAAGAAGAGCAAGACTCTTCTTTTTTTGTGTTTTTTATGGCATAAGAATGTTGACAAAAATAGTAGGGTATAATATACTAAAATAGGATAACCAAGCGAAATGCTTGGGATTAAAAGAGGTGAAATAATGAAATTGTCTACTAGAGGAAGGTATGGTTTAAAGGCGATGTTTCAATTAGCCCTACATCATGGCGAAGGCCCAATTTCTTTAAAAATTGTTGCTGATAAACAGAGCCTTTCAGAGAACTATTTAGAGCAATTATTTTCTACATTAAAAAAAGATGGATTATTGGATAGCGTTAGAGGGGCACAGGGAGGATATTTGTTGTCAAGAGATCCTAATGAGATTACAGTCGGACAAATACTTAGATCCCTAGAGGGCAATATGGCACCATCTGATTGCATTGTAGACAACGAATTCGGCTGTTCCAGAGAAGATAGTTGTGTTACAAGGCTTGTGTGGATAAAAATTAAGGACAGTATAGACGAGGTAATAGATTCTATTACATTGCAGGATATGGTAGAAGACGATAAAAAGATGAAAAATGGGGAGGAAAAACAATGAAAAAGTATATATACATGGATAATGCAGCTACAACACAGGTAAAAAAGGAAGTTCTAGAGGAGATGCTCCCTTATTTTACTGAAAAGTATGGAAATCCATCGTCAGTCTATTCTTTGGGAAGTCAATCTAGAAGAGCAGTAGAAGATGCCAGGGAAAAGATTGCTAATGCCATTGGAGCTGAAAAAAGAGAAATATTTTTTACAGGTGGAGGTTCTGAAGCCGATAACTGGGTAGTAAAAGGAGTTGCCTATGGAAATTTAAAAAAGGGTAATCATATCATAACTACAAAAGTCGAACATCATGCCCTATTACATACATGTGAATATTTGGAAAAGAAGGGTTTTGATGTTACCTATTTAGATGTAGATGAATACGGATTAATTGATCTGGAACAGCTTAAGAAGGCAATTACAGATAAGACAATACTTATTTCAATAATGTTTGCCAACAATGAAATTGGCACTATACAACCAATAAAGGAAATTGGAGCCATAGCTAAGGAAAATAAAATATTTTTCCATACCGATGCTGTGCAAGCTATCGGCAATATTAAAATAGATGTGAACGAATTGAACATCGATTTATTATCTATGTCAGCCCATAAATTCTATGGACCAAAGGGCGTCGGTGCTTTATTTATTAGGCAAGGGGTCAAAATAGATCCATTAATTGCAGGTGGTGCTCAAGAAAGAAACAGAAGAGCAGGTACAGAAAATGTGCCGTCTATTGTGGGAATGGGAAAGGCCATAGAAATGGTTTATGAAAATTTAGACGAACACAACAACAGATTAATAAAAATGAGAGATAGTTTAATTGAAAAAATTAAGTCAAATATTGACCATGTTAGATTAAATGGTCACCCAACTAAAAGATTACCTGGAAATGTAAACATGTGCTTTCAGTTTATAGAAGGCGAGTCGTTGTTATTGAGCCTAGATTTAGAAGGCATCGCAGGTTCAAGTGGCTCTGCATGTACTTCAGGATCCTTGGATCCCTCCCATGTATTATTGGCAATTGGTTTACCTCACGAAATAGCCCATGGTTCTTTAAGACTTACCCTAGGGGATTTTAATGAAGAGGATGAATTAGATTATGTGGTAGAGAAGCTTGTTAAAATTGTTGCTAGGCTTAGGAGCATGTCTCCATTATACGAAAAATTCAAGGAGGCGAACTAATGTATTCAGAAAAGGTAATGGATCACTTTCAAAACCCAAGAAATGTTGGTGAGATAACAAATGCGGACGGAGTTGGGGAAGTGGGCAATCCAAAATGCGGGGATATAATGAGAATGTATCTTAAAATTGAAGATGGAATAATAGAAGATGTTAAATTTAAGACCTTTGGCTGTGGCTCAGCAATTGCATCATCAAGTATGGCTACTGAGCTTATTATGGGGAAGACCATAGAAGAGGCTATGCAGCTGACCAATAAAGCAGTAGCTGAGGCATTAGATGGGCTCCCACCAGTAAAGATGCATTGCTCTGTATTGGCTGAACAGGCTATTAAATCTGCTTTATTAGATTATTCTAAGAGGAGCAATGTCTACATAGAAGGATTAGAAAACATAGACTTTAGTGAAGAACACCATTAAGTTGCAGAATTTTATATTAATGTAGAATTTTAATTCCCTTTTGTGATAATATAATATACAGAAGGGAATTTAATTTAGCAAGGGGAGATGTTCAGTGGACTACTACAGAACTCCATTATTCTTATTAAAAATGGCATGGATACTAGGGATTATTCTATTAGTATTAATAATATATTACCTTATTAATATAGGTAACAATTATATACCAGATAGGAAAAGAATAAGAGTTAGGGACAAAAAAATCTTACCCTATGTTTTAGGTTCTATATTTCTATTCCTATTTTTTTCCCTGCTAAATAAATATACTATACTTTCAGATACATTTTACACAATAATATTTTCTGCCATTTTAGCCTATTTATTTAATCCGATTATTAATTACTTAGAAGAGAAAAAAATCAGAAGACATATAGGAGTTTTTATACTATATTTTACCATAATAGATATATTTATTATTTTTGCACTTTTAGTAATACCAAAGTCGGGAGCGGAGATAAAAAGGCTAATGTCAGATATGCCTACTTATATGGAGAAAATCTCTCTATTCACAGATGAAATATATAACAAATATTACTCGACTTTAGGAGAGTTGCCTCCTTTATTCTCCGGAGTTCAGCAAGTAGTTATGGAAAATATAGTTGGGCTGGAGCATTTAGTTATGGATGGGCTGAAATCATTTATAGGGGGAATACTAAAGACCTTTTCAAAACTTATATCCCTTATACTAACTCCTATATTGACTTTCTATTTTCTAGTGGATAAGGATTATTTCAAGGAAAGGATAATGAATGGCATTCCCAAAAGATTTAGAAGTGAGAGCAGAAAGCTTTTTCTGCTGATGGACGATTCCCTATCTAAATTCGTAAGGGGCAGGATTATTATGGCTGCTTATGTGGGAGTTGCTACGTCAATTATATTATTGATATTAAGAGTTGATTTCGCATTGGTCATTGGTTTTATTACGGGAATTGCAGATATTATTCCGTATATTGGTCCATTTTTAGGATTTTTACCCGCTGTTTTCTTTGCATCTTTAGATAGCCCCGTAAAGGCTATTTGGGTATCTGTGCTTTTCGTACTGATTCAATGGGTTGAAAATAATATAGTAGCACCAAAAGTTATTGGAGATACTACAGGTATTCACCCTTTAATAGTTTTAATATCTATTATTATTGGAGGAGGGATTTTTGGAGTATTGGGAATGATATTAGCTGTACCAGTTGTAGCAATATTCATAATACTATTTAAATTCGCTAAAGACAAGTTTACAACCCCTTTCAAGACAGGTAAATAAGTTCATGAAGTATTGACAAACAATGGATATTAAATTATAATCCAAATATAAATAAGAAGGAATCTCGTCCCTCGGGGGACGTTTTTTTAAAATACTTGGAGAAAATTTTGCGGAGAGGTGTAAAATATGAAAAAAATGGGTTTACATGAATTACGGAAGGAATTTTTAGAGTTCTTTAAAGAAAAAGAGCATTTGACTGCACCTAGTTTTTCACTTGTACCTAAAAACGATAAATCTTTGCTATTGGTTGGCGCTGGAATGGCACCTTTAAAGAAATATTTCACAGGAGAATTGACACCACCAAATAAAAGAATGGCCACTTGTCAAAAATGTATACGTACAGGCGATATAGAAAATGTAGGGAAGACAGCCAGACATGCTACTTTTTTTGAGATGTTGGGAAATTTCTCTTTTGGAGATTATTTTAAGAAGGAAGCTACTGCATGGGCCTGGGAATTTTTGACCAAAAACCTAGAAATTAATGAAGATGATCTGTGGGTCACGGTATATTTGGAGGACGATGAGGCTCATGAAATCTGGGAAAATGAAGTGGGTGTTCCCGTGGAGAGAATTGTTAGGCTTGGTAAAGAAGATAACTTCTGGGAATTGGAAGTCGGCCCCTCTGGCCCATGTTCTGAAATATATGTAGATAGGGGAGAAGAATATGGTTGTGGTTCGCCTACTTGTCAACCTGGATGCGATTGTGACAGGTTTATTGAAGTGTGGAACTTAGTATTTACACAGTTTGACAAGGATGAAAAAGGCGTATATCATCCCCTTCCAAATCCAAATATCGATACTGGAATGGGCCTTGAGCGTCTAACTGCAATCATGGAAGGTGCCAATACTATATTTGATATAGAGGCAATAAGGGAAATACTCAACAAAGTTGAAGAATTATCTGGAGTCACTTATGGTAAAGACGAGGATAAAGACATTTCTATTAGAGTAATTACAGACCACGTAAGGGCCATGACATTTCTTGTTTCTGATGGTGTCTTGCCAAGTAACGAAGGCAGAGGCTATGTTCTTAGAAGGCTAATTCGTAGGGCCGCAAGGCATGGGAAACTCTTAGGTATTGAGACTACATTTCTTTCAGAGGTGGCTGATGTAGTTATTAATTCATGGAAGGTTGAATACCATGAACTTAAAGAAAGAGAAGATAAAATCAAAAAGATTATAAAGGCAGAGGAAGATAAATTTCAAGAGACTATACATCAGGGGATTACTATTTTAGAAGGATATATAGATAAGATGTCAAACGAAAAACAAAATATTTTAGAAGGCGAAAAGGCATTTAAATTATACGATACCTATGGTTTCCCTTTGGATTTAACAAAGGAAATATTGCTGGAGAGATCCTTAATGGTGGACGAAGATGGATTCAATACACATATGCTAGCTCAAAAATTAAGGGCTAGAAAAGCTAGGGATGAAGGAGAAAGTGGTTGGACTGCTGGTAATGGAGAAGATCTCTTCAAGGACTTAAATACAGTGTTCAGGGGATATGAAAAAGATAATTTAGTAACGGAAATAATTGGTTTATTCGCGAATCAGGAAAAAGTTAATGAATTGAAGGCTGAGGAAGAGGGATTTATTCTATTAAAGGAATCGCCATTCTATGGAGAAGCAGGCGGACAAGTAGGAGATACAGGAATTATCGAAAGCTCGGAATTTAAAGCAGAAGTATTGGACACAAAACATTCCAAAGGTGATCACTTAATTCATATTGTAAAAATTTTAGATGGAGTAGCCAAAGTGGGGGATAAGGTAGTTGCATCCATTGACGACAACAGAAGAAATTCTATCAGAAGAAATCACTCAGCCACACATTTACTTCATAGGGCCCTTAAGGATGTGCTGGGAGAGCACGTAAATCAAGCTGGTTCAGTTGTAATGCCCAATAGGCTAAGATTTGACTTTACACATTTTGAAGCTGTGACTGAGGCTGAAATCAAGGAAATTGAAAGAATAGTAAATAATAAAATATTGGATGCATTGAATGTTCAAACCGTAGAAACTTCCCTTGAGGAGGCTCAGGATTTAGGAGTTGTGGGATTATTTGAAGAAAAGTATAAGGATCGAGTAAGAGTACTTTCCATGGGGGATTATTCTAAGGAACTATGTGGTGGAACCCATGTGTTTAATACCTCTAATATTGGACTGTTTAAAATAATTTCCGAATCTAGCATTGCCGCAGGTGTTAGAAGAATTGAGGGAATAACTGGACAATCGGTATATGAATATATAAATAACTTGGAAGAAAGCATGGAGGAGCTATCCAATGTCTTCAAGACAGGTAAAGATAATTTATTAGATAGGGCTAAGATTCTAGTGGAAGATTTAAGAGATAGGGATAAAGAAATTGAGGTCCTGAAATCAAAGATGGCCATATCCATAGCCGATGAAATAATATCCTCTAAGGTCGATATTGACGGGGTATCGTTGATTACCTATAAGGTTGAAAACATGGATATGAATAGCTTGAGAAATTTAGGGGATAAAGTTAAAGACAAACTAGGTTCTGGGGTAGTTGTTTTAGCAAGTATAGATGGCCACAAGCTATCCTTTGTAGCCATGGCCACAAAGGATTTAATGAACAAGGGAATTCACGCAGGAAATATTATCAGGGAAGTTGCAAAGGCCACTGGAGGCGGTGGTGGTGGAAGGCCGGATATGGCACAGGCAGGAGGTAAGGATATAAACAAGGTAGATGAAGCCTTATCTATTGTGGCTGATATTTTAAAAAAGCAAATCATATAGTATGACTAATAAATAAATATTAGCGTATGCTAATATTTATTTATTAATAACCTAGCTGATATGTGGTATAATTAGTATATTAGGGGGTGTATTTGTGAACAATAAGTTTAATGAAACCATGAAATTTGAACCACCAAGGGAAAAAACAGAATCCATTAAAGAGATTATATTGTCAGTTTATTCATCTCTTGAAGAAAAAGGGTATGCTCCCGAAAATCAAATCATTGGATATATATTATCTGGAGACCCAACTTATATAACTAGTCACAACAATGCTAGGTCTATAATCAGCAAAATTGAAAGAGATGAATTGTTGGAGGAACTAATCAGATCATATTTACATCACAACAAATAATTACAAATTTTATTGGATTCAGGTGAATTAATTGGACAAAACAACATTAGGAAATACAGGAATTGAAGTATCGAGACTTTGCTTTGGTTCCCTTACTATGACGCCGTTTCAAGCTAATTTATCAATTAGTGAAGGTGCATACCTTATTGAATACGCCCATAGTAAGGGAATAAACTTTATAGACACTGCAGAAATTTATGACAATTACGAATATATTAAGACTGCTTTAAAAAATATTAAAAGGGAAGAATTTCATATTGCGACAAAGACCTATGCCTATACAAAGGAATTAGCCAGAGATAGTTTAGATTTGGCATTAAAAAAATTAGGCACAGATTATATAGATATTTTTTTGTTACATGAACAGGAGAGCATTCATACTGTCAGAGGGCATTTTGAGGCTATCGAATATTTTATTAAACAGAAAGAAAAGGGAAAGATAAAGAGCATTGGCATATCTACCCATAGGGTTTCAGGCGCAGAGGCTGCCCGAGATGTGGATGAAATAGAAGTTATCCATCCAATAATAAATAAATATGGCATAGGAATTCAAGATGGGAATGTGGAGGATATGTTGAAAGTGTTAGAGGAAATCCACCAAAAAGGAAAGGGCATTTATGCCATGAAACCTTTAGGAGGAGGACACTTAATAAAGGAAGTAGAGTCTGCATTTAACTTTGTAAAATCTATACCATATATTCATTCTATTGCCATTGGGATGCAATCTACAAACGAAATAGATGCAAATTTATCCCTTATGGAAAACGGGTATATTCCTGAGAGCATCAAGGCTAAAATTGGGACAAAGAAGAGAAAATTAATAGTTGCAGATTATTGTTTAGGTTGTGGGAAATGTGTAGATAGATGTACTCACAATGGCATAGAGGTCATAGATGGTATGGCAACGCCAAATGAAAATTGCGTACTATGCGGATATTGTGCCCAAGTGTGTCCTGAATTCTGCATTAAGGTAATTTAAAATGGGTGAAAAGATGGAAAGAATAATGGGATTAGATATAGGTGATAAGACCATAGGAGTGGCTGTATCGGATGTGTTAAAGATAACTGCCCAGGGTATAACTACAATTAGAAGGGAAAGCAAAGCTAAAGACTTTGCGGCTTTAGATGGAATTATTAAGGAATACAATATAAAAAAAATAGTTATTGGATTGCCTATAAATATGAATGGAACCTTAGGGCCACAAGGAGAGAAGACCAAGAGTTTAGGGGAGAAAATTAAGAATAAATTTAAAATTGAAGTAATTTATGAAGACGAGAGGTTGACAACTGTGGCAGCCGAAAGAGCCCTTATAGAAGGGGATATGAGAAGGGAAAAAAGAAAAGGCGTAATTGATAAAGTTGCGGCTGTATTTATATTGCAAACATATCTTGATAGGAAAGGAAGATGAGCTATGGGAGAGAGAATAACATTAGTTGACGAAATGGGAGAAGAACATGAATTTATTATTGTAGCCACTTTTGGAGTCAATGATGAAGACTATGCAGCTCTTTTGCCAGCAGATAATATAGAAAGCCCTACATTCATACTTAGGATGGAAAGGGATGACAATGGCGATATGTTGCTACTAGGTATTGCAGACGATGAGGAATTAAATGATGCCATAGCTGTATATGAGGAAATCCAGAAGGAAAACTATCAATAGTTGACAAGAACATAAATTAGTAGTATTGTTAATTTAATATTATAATCGGGTGAAGGTATGGATACAAATTTTAATTCAATAAAAAATAAGTTGCAAAGCAATGGGTATAAACTAACTACTCAAAGACGTGCTATACTTAAGGCCATGATCGAAAACCAAGAGGACCATTTAAGTATAGACGAGATATACAATATAGTTAGGAAAGAGTATCCAGAACTGGGAATTGCAACTGTTTATCGGACATTACAATTATTTGAAAAGTTGGATATTGTTTATAAATTAAACTTTGATGATGGGTGTAGTAGATTTGAATTGAGTAGCGAAAGTGACAGTCACCATCACCACCATTTAATCTGTTTAAAATGTGGGAAAGTAACAGAAGTAAAAATAGACCTTTTAGAGGCTTTAGAGGGGGAAATAGAGAGAGAAGGGCAATTTACAATTGTAGATCACAATGTGAAATTTTATGGATATTGTAGTGATTGTAAAAATAAATCCCTGTAGGGATTTATTTTTTAGCGTATATCTCATCGGATTATAGAAAAAATAATATAAGAAAAAGGAGTTGGTAGGGTGAGAAAACCAAATAATGTAAAAATAATACCCCTTGGTGGAATGGGGGAAATTGGAAAAAATATAACAGTAATTGAACAAAAAGACGATATTGTTTTGATAGATTGTGGTATGACTTTTCCAGAAGATGAAATGTTGGGTATAGATGTGGTGATTCCCGATATAACATATTTATTTAAAAATAAAGAAAAAATAAGAGGTATAGTGTTGACCCATGGTCACGAGGATCATATAGGTGCTATACCATATATCTTACAAAAACTAAATCTACCTATATATGGTACAAAACTGACATTGGGACTATTGGAAAACAAGTTTAAAGAGCATAAGTTGGAAAATGTCAATTTGAATACTGTAAAATACGGAGATAAGATTAAGTTGGGAACCATGGAGGTAGAATTTATAAAAACTAGTCACAGTATTCCCGATAGTGCAGCACTGGCTGTTTATACATCAGCAGGTGTAATAGTTCACACTGGAGACTTTAAAGTCGACTATACCCCAATCGATGGAGACATAATCGACCTAATAAGGTTAGGAGAGTTGGGCAGTAAGGGAGTTCTGGCTCTAATGGCAGATAGCACAAATGCCGAAAGACCAGGGTTTACCATGAGTGAAAGAACAGTAGGTAATACTTTCAGAGAAATATTTCAAAATCACAAACACAGGATTATTGTCGCTACTTTTGCATCAAATGTCCACAGGATACAGCAAATAATAGATGCATCGGAAGAGAATAATCGAAAAATTGTATTGTCAGGTAGGTCTATGCTCAATACCACTAGTGTGGCTTTGGATTTAGGATATATCAGGATAAAAGAAGATACCTTAATTGACATAAATGATATGAATAAGTACCCAGATAATGAATTAACTATTATAACGACTGGCAGTCAAGGTGAGCCCATGTCTGCCCTTTCAAGGATAGCATCTTCCGACCACAAAAGAATTCAATTACAACCAGAAGATTTAGTCATTATTTCAGCAACCCCAATACCTGGGAATGAAAAGACGGTTTCAAAAGTAATAAACAATTTAGTGGAAAGAGGTACTGAGGTAATATTTGAGGCATTGGCTGATGTACACGTGTCAGGCCACGCTTGCCAGGAGGAATTAAAGCTAATACACACCTTGGTGAGGCCTAAATTCTTTATTCCAGTTCATGGAGAATATAGGCATTTGAAAAAGCACGCTGAAATTGCCAGGTCTCTGGGAATGAGCAAAGAGGATATTTTCATATTGGAAAATGGCGATGTGCTAGAACTAACTAAAGATAAGGCCCATGTATCAGGAAACGTTCCGGCTGGAAATATTTTGGTCGATGGCTTAGGCATTGGAGACGTAGGAAATATTGTCCTAAGGGATAGAAAACATTTATCAGAAGATGGTTTAATTGTCATAGTTGTCACCATGAGCAAAAGGGAAGGTAAAGTAATTTCAGGTCCAGATATTATATCAAGGGGTTTCGTTTACGTTAGAGAATCTGAAGACTTAATGGAAGAGGTTAGAAACCTCGTCAAAGATGTCCTGACAGAATGCGAAAGAAAGAGGATTACAGACTGGGCAACATTAAAATCAAATATTAGAGATGCCCTAAGAAATCATCTTTATGGCAAAATAAAGAGAAATCCAATGATACTACCCATAATAATGGAAGTTTAAAATGTGCCCTGGTATAGATTTATACCAGGGATTTTGGTATAATAATTAAGAATATGGACATCAAAGGAGTGTAAATGTGCTTGTAACTTTAATAAAATATTTAGGAATTTTATTTATAGGTGGAGTCTTCGGTTATAAAGGCTTAATAAAGGGGAAAATAGAGGCTAATTTAGGCAATATACAAACTATTGCCCTGCTGTTTTTGCTGTTTATAATGGGAATAACCATAGGAATCAACGACGAAATAATATCTAATATATTTTCAATTGGACTGAAGGCAGGTATAATTACCATATTTACCATGGGATTTAGTATTCTTGGAGTTAGACTCGTCAGGAAATATGTTGTACTGGAGGATGAGGAAGTTGAGTCTTAGTATTTTATTAGCTGTATTATCTGGAGTTGGAATGGGCTATTTTTTCCTTCCAATTACTATATTGCCAAGTTTAGGAGTTATAATTGATATTGGATTAATGGTTTTATTATTTTTCGTTGGGATAGATATTGGTAAGCAAAAAGGAATATTTGGAGTTATAAAAAAAGTAGGTTTTCGGGCACTGCTAGTTCCTTTGGCTGTTACCATTGGAAGTATTTTAGGAAGCATATTAGTAGGTCCGATGTTAAAAATGAAAATTAACGAAGCTGGAGTCATTGGTGCTGGCCTTGGTTGGTATTCATTAAGTTCTACCATGTTATTGGCAGAAGGCTATGTAGAATTAAGTGCATTGGCATTTTTAGCAAACGTTTTCAGAGAAATATCTGCACTTATTATTATCCCATTAGTCGCTAAATACTTTGGCGAGCTGGAGGCAATTGCTCCAGCGGGAGCCACGGCAATGGATACTGCATTACCTGTAATATCTAAAGCTACAGGTCCACAAGTATCTGTAATTGCCTTTATAACAGGAGTCTTATGTACCATAATTGTACCTATTATTTTGCCAATAATTTTGAACTTGTAATTATATTTATACTTATATTTTAGATTGAAAGGGAGATTTTAATGAACACAAGATATTTGACGAAAGCAAGTTTGATAGCTGCAATTTACATAGTCTTGGTATTGCTGCAGGTTCTACCCTTGCCCTTTGTAAATTTAACATTTGGACCAGTACAGCTTAGGATAGCAGAAGGATTAGTATTATTGCCTTTAGTTGAATCAGCTGCCATTCCGGGAGTGTTTATTGGATGTTTGCTATCCAATTTGTTGCTGTCATTCTATTCTGGTTTTGGTCTGATAGATATACTTGGGGGAAGTTTGGTGACACTTTTAGCAGCCTATATTACTTCCAAAATGAAAAATAAGGCAATGGGAATAATTCCCCCTGTTTTCTTAAATGGATTTATAGTATCTATATGGGTATCCTATTTTACAAAAGTTCCATACTTAGTCACGGTATTGGGCATTGGCGGAGGGGAACTTATTTCAGTAGCTATTTTTGGCAGTATTATACTGTCTGTATACGAAAAGACAACTAATTTGAAGGAGTATTAAAGAATTTCAAATGATGAATATACATGGAATGGAGATGTAAAAGTGGAAAAATCAAAAGCACAAAATCCAAAGAAGAGAAAATCCTTAAGCTTGGTTTCTGCAATAATCATATTTGTATTGGCCATAGGTTTTCAGCAGGTAAAGGAGTACTACTATGCCGCTCTAGGTCCTATGGATGGAGTTAATCCAGTTACTGTCAATGTAGTTATACCACCTGCAACTGCAACACCGGAAATAGGAGATATATTATTTGAAAATGGTTTAATAAAACATCCCTTTATATTTAAGTACAGGGTGAAAAAGAGGGCCGTAGACAATCAGTTGAAGGCAGGAGTGTATACATTGTCAACTGGGATGGATTTAAACTCCATAATCGACAATTTAACTAAGGGAGTAAAGGATTTAAATACGGTGAGGTTTACCATACCTGAAGGCTATGAAATCCAGCAAGTAGCTGATAAACTAGAAAGGGAAGGACTGGTAAACAAAGAAAGATTTTTAGAATTAGTAAGCGATAAAAATAATTTTCAAGATAAATATGAATTTTTAAGGGAGTTAGATAAACAGAGTCTAGAGGGGTTTTTATTTCCATCAACTTACGAGATATTTGTAGGCTCCAAGGAAGAAGATATAATTGAAAAAATGCTTAATGAATTTGAAAAGATTTACAACAAGGACATAAAACATAGCTTAGATAAATTTGATTTAAGTTTAAACGAGGCTGTTACATTGGCATCTATAGTTGAAAGGGAAGGAAAGCTAGATAGTGAAAGGCCCATTATGTCGGCAGTTTTTCACAATAGGCTAAAGAAGGGTATGGCATTGCAATCTTGTGCTACAGTTCAATATATTTTGGGAGAGCGAAAAGAAGACCTCTCCACAGAAGATACCAGCATAGAATCTCCATTTAATACTTATATTTATTCAGGTTTGCCGCCTACACCTATTGCTTCACCAGGAAAAGCTTCCATTGTAGCCGCATTAAACCCAGAAGACGTAGACTATTTATTTTTTGTATTGACAGGTGAGGATGGTTCCCATACTTTTTCAATAACTTATGAAGAGCATTTAAGAGCAAAAAACAAGAAATAGAGGAAAATCAAATGAGCCAAATAAATGAGGAATATATAGAGGAATATATACGTACGTTGCTGCCTAAAAGCGAGGGATGTTTTAGGGAATTGGAAAGATATGCTGAAGAATTTAATATTCCTATTGTACAACCAGAGGTAGCTCAATTGCTTCGATTTCTAATAAAAATGAATAAGCCAAAGAGCATATTAGAAGTAGGCACTGCCATAGGATACTCGGCTTTAATAATGGCAGAATCCACTGGTAAGGGTAGCAAAATAACCACCATTGAACGGCGGGGGGATATGGTTGATAAGGCCATAGAAAACATATCAAAAACAAGATACAAAAATAGAATTAGAATAATAGAAGGAGAAGCTGAGGAAATCTTGTCTAAGTTAAATGAAAAATACGACTTCATATTTCTAGATGCAGCAAAGGGTCAATATATGGATTTCTTTAACAAGTGCATACTTCGCTTAAATTTAGGTGGAGTTATTGTATCAGACAACGTATTATATAAAGGTATGGTGGCGACAGACGATTTAGTAATCAGAAGAAAAAGGACCATAGTAAAAAGACTTAGGGAATTTTTAAAATATATTAATGAAATAGATGGATACACTTCAAGTATACTGCCTTTAGGCGATGGAGTGGCCTTAACATACAGGGAGGAATAATATTTTGGATAAAGTTGAATTATTAGCACCAGCAGGAGATTTAGAAAAACTTAGGATGGCAATAAATTACGGAGCAGATGCCGTTTACCTTGGCGGAGAAGGGTTTGGTTTAAGAAAGGCGTCAAAGAACTTTAGTATAGATGAAATAGAAGAAGGGGTAAACTATGCCCATGAAAGGGAAAAGATGGTTTATGTCACACTAAATATAATTCCCCACGATGGGGATATGGATGGACTAGAGGAATACGTAAAAGATTTATATAGAATAGGTGTGGATGCTGTCATAGTGGCTGACCCTGGCATGTTTTCCGTAGTCAGCAGAACAGTTCCAAACCTACCTATTCACATTAGCACTCAGGCCTCTGTCACAAATTATGAAACAATGATGTTTTGGTATAATCTTGGGGTAAGGAGAATAGTCCCTGCAAGGGAATTGAGCTTTGCAGAATTACAAAATCTAAGGGATAAATTACCTAAAGATATGGAAATTGAAACTTTTGTTCACGGTGCAATGTGTATTTCCTACTCTGGAAGATGTTTAATTAGCAACTATATGACTGGAAGGGATGCCAATTTAGGCGATTGTGCACAGCCCTGCAGGTACAAATACGCCTTAGTGGAAGAAAAGAGACCTGGAGAGTATTTCCCTATTTTCGAAGATGAAGATGGAACTTTTTTAATGAATTCTAAGGACCTTTGTATGATTGAACACGTACCAGAGCTTATTAGGACGGGTATAAAAAGTTTTAAAATTGAAGGTAGAGTAAAATCATCTTATTATGTAGCTACAGTTATTAGGTCCTATAGAATGGCAATCGATCAGTATTACAACAATCCAAAAAACTACAAATTCAATATTGATTTGCTAGATGAAATAAAAAAGGTTAGCCATAGGGATTTTACTACTGGGTTTTATTTTGGAAAGCCTACAGATAAAGCACAAGTATATACAACTGCCTCATATATAAGAGGGTATGACTTTGTCGGACTAATATTGGACTTTGACCATAAAACAAATATTGCTACAGTAGAGCAAAGAAACAGAATGTTCTTAGGAGATAAAGTTGAAATATTTGGACCCAATAAAGAATATTTCACTCAAACCATAGAAAAAATGTGGAATGAAGAAGGCGAAGAAATAGACGTTGCACCTCATCCACAGCAAATTGTCAAGGTACTGATGACTGAACCTGTAGAGAAGATGGATATCATAAGAAAAGAGCGGGAGGACTAGACTATGAAAAGACCATTGTTAATTGGAATTACAGGAGGGACAGGCTCTGGTAAATCAACTGTTTCAAACGAAATTTCAAAATTGATACCAGAGAAAAAAATTGTAATCATAGAGCAAGACTCTTATTACAAAGATCAATCCCATTTAACATTTGAAGAGAGGGTAAAAACTAATTATGATCATCCTTTGGCCTTTGACAACCAACTACTTATAGAGCATCTTAAAAAGCTTCTAAAAAACAAATCAGTAGAAAAGCCAATATATGACTTCGAAAAGCACAATAGAAAAAAAGAAACAGAAGTTGTTGAACCAAAAGACATAATAATCCTAGAAGGAATATTAGTGTTATCCGAGGAGGAAATCAGGGATTTATTGGATATTAAGATATTTGTCGATACTGATGCCGATGTTAGAGTAATCAGGAGAATACTGAGGGACATCAAGGAAAGAGGAAGGACATTGGATTCTATAATTCTTCAGTATATGGAGACTGTAAGACCGGCACATCTACAGTTTATAGAGCAGACAAAGAGATATGCAGATATTGTAATACCAGAAGGCGGATACAATAAAGTGGCTATAGATATTTTAGTCGCAAAAATCAATTCAATATTGGAAAAATAAATTATAATCTCCCCCAATAGGGCAATAATATTAGGGGAGGTTTTTTTATGCAAAGATACGAAAAAAACTTGATACGCTCAAGATTGGGAAAATTAAAGTTTATTGCTACTGTTTTATTTATTAGCCTTATAGGAAGATTATATTATGTGCAATTGTACGAAAACGAAATATTAAAATTAAATAGTTTAAGACAAAGAAGCACGGAAGTAATATTAAGCCCCAATAGAGGTACAATTTTCGATAGGAATTTAATCCCACTTACTAATGGGGAAGTAGAAAAGACTGCAATAATCCCTAAAAACAATAAGTTACTGTATATACCAGTCGATGAAAATACAACAATTAATGATAAAAAGTACTTTGTTGTAGATATGGTACACAGGTATTCTAAGGAAAATCTCTTGTCACACACCATAGGATATATAAACAAAGCAGAAAATCGTGGAGAGACTGGTATTGAAAAAGTATACGATGAATTTTTAAGAAATACTGATAAGACATCTTTTTTTGTAGAATACGATAAGGATAAATCCATTGTATTAGGGTCTTCCTATCACGTAGATAATGTATTGGATCCTTATGAACCAGCAGGAGTAATGCTTACCATAGATATGAGAATTCAAAAGATAGTCGAAAGTGTATTAGATTTTTCTGGAGTAAAGGGGGCGGTAATAGTTACTGATATAGAAGAGGGAGATATTTTGGCATTGGCTAGTAGACCGAATTTCGACCAGGATGATATTATGAAATACTTAAGTAAGGACGATATGGCTCTGTACAATAAGGCAATTCAAGCCTCCTATCCTCCTGGCTCTATATTTAAAATAGTAGTACTACTAACAGCATTGGAAGAGCAAGCTGACTTTCTTAGTAGGACTTTTCATTGTAAAGGATATGAAGTAATCAATAATACAACTATAAAATGCAGTAACAGCCATGGAGATATATCCCTGAAAGACGGTTTTGCAAAATCCTGTAATTCTGTATTTATTCAAATTGGTAAAGAATTGGGGGCAAAGAAGATAATAAGTATGGCAAAAAGACTTGGTCTGGGAAGTAAAATTAATATCGGTTTGCTAGAAGAAATAGAAGGTATACTCCCAGAAGGGGAAGAGTTATTGGGTCCAGCTATTGGAAATATATCCATAGGACAGGGCAAAATTGAGGTCACGCCATTACAAATAGCCAATATATTGCAGATTATTGCCAATGGGGGAGTACAAAAGCATATAACGCTAGTGAAGGGAATAACCACCAAAGAAGGCTATATGCTAAAACCATATAATAAAGGGGAAGAATATAGAGTAATAAGCAAAGCAAATGCAGAAATAGCAAAAGAATTTCTGGAAGAAGTCTTAAATACAGGCACAGCAAGGTCCTTAAACCTAGAAGAAATTGGTGGGGCTGCAGGGAAAACTGGCTCTGCGGAAGGTACTTTGAAAGGTGAATTCACTATTCATGGATGGTTTGCAGGCTACTATCCAAAGAAACTACCTAAATACGTAATAACTATTTTAGTAGAGGAGGCCAGTTCAGGTTCAAAGTCAGCTGCTCCAATATTTGAGAGGATTTGCAAAGAAATTTATGAAAAATCCTTGTAAAAAGAACTATTTATATCCTTGCGGCATATACTGATATATGCTGGGAGGTGTAATCTATGAAGAACCTAATATTGCTGATTTTAAATGTATTGGTGAAACCATTTGTCATATTATGTGGATATATGGTAAATACAAATTCTTTTCCAAAGCCCTTATCTAGGGAGGATGAAAAGAAATATTTAAAATTGTATTCCTTAGGTGATGAAAAGGCAAGGAATATATTAATTGAAAGAAATTTAAGGCTGGTAGCTCATATTGTAAAAAAATATAATAATACTGGAAAGGACATAGACGACCTTATATCCATTGGTACAATAGGATTAATTAAGGCAATAACTACCTATGATTTTACAAAGGGCACTAGGCTGGCTACATATGCAGCAAAGTGTATAGAAAATGAAATATTAATGACTATTAGGTCAAACAAAAAATTAAAACTTGAACTGTCATTGCATGAACCCATTGGAAGAGACAAGGAGGGCAATGAAATAAATTTACTGGATATTTTAGGATCGGATATAGATAAAATATTAGATGAAGTGGACCTTAAGTTGCAAATAAAAAAACTATATGAAGCAATAAAACTGGATTTAAAAGAAAGGGAGAGAATAATTATAGAACTTAGATATGGGCTTATAGATGGAAATTGCAAGACCCAAAGGGAAATAGCGGGATTATTAGGTATATCCAGGTCCTATGTATCTAGAATAGAGACTAGAGCCTTAGGAAAACTAAATAAATCACTACTAAACAAAAAATAAATTAATCCAGGTAATTGACACCTGGATTAATCCATTATAACTATCTAGTAGGTGAAGCGATGTTTCTAAATAAATCGTTTATCTCCCATACTGCAACTGTTTTTACGTTTCTATCTGCATTTTTAACTTGAGCTTCAATTTTATTTCTTAGATTAGTCCCTATGGTATTGGTTGTATTTCCATTTAGACTACATCCTACAATGGCTTTATCTCCATGTACTAGAACAGTAGCATCATTTACTTCAGGCAATTCCATTACTTTGTCTGCAATACCTTTCATCCTCGTAAAAGATTCACCGAGTCCAGTTTGACCAGTTGTTTGCATACCAGGATTTACATGGGGTTCATTTCTTACCATACCATTATTTAGGTTGTCATTTAAATTGTTATTTAACCCATTGTTCATTCCATTATTAAGCCCAGTATCCAAATTGTTATTTAGGCCGGTGTCATTGCCTGTATTGGTTCCTGAATTGGTACCTGTGTTAAAATCATTATTAAGCCCAGTATTTAGATTAGTATTTAATCTATCTCTGGTGTTTAAAGGTGTATTGCCTAATAAATCATTATTCATGTTGTCGTTTAATCTTGTTTGAGTACCTAGATTTCTTAAATTTGTATTTGTTGGACGACATCCAGCCACGGCTACCAATAGAATTAGAGATAAACCTACAAATTTTATTTTGTTAAATTTCAAAATATCCACCTCCTATAAATAGTCTTGCACATAAAAGTTATTTTATTTAGGCTAGTTTTTCTTTAATTTGTATAAACTAACCAAAAAAAATAAACAATTTTACTTTTAGATTATTGAGAAAATTAACAGAAATTGTGATATAATGTTACTAAATGGTGGTATTTCAACATTGGAATCATAAAAAATTCTGACAATTTAATCCGTAATATAACATTAATTAAAAAAATTTTGAACAGGTGATATCGTGATAAACAAAAAGTTAAAGCTAGGAGAATTATTAGTATATGCAGGTAAGATTACCCAAGAACAGCTTGATGAAGCACTTGAATTTCAAAAAAGAACTGGTAAAAAATTTGGAGAAATATTAGTTGATGAAAAATATGTAACCGAAGACGAAATCATCGAAGTTTTGGAATTTCAACTGGGAATTCCTCACGTAGATTTGGACAAATACAAAATTAATCGGGATATAGTAAATATTATTCCGGAGAATATAGTGCGAAGATATGAACTTATAGCAATAGATAAAAGAGATAGTATTATAACTGTAGCAATGGTAGACCCATTGAATATATTTGCTATTGACGATGTGAAACTTTCCATTAAATCTGAAATCCAGCCAGTTATATCTACTAGGGACAAGCTATCTAGAGCCATAGATAGATTTTATAGCCAGGAGACCGCAAAGAAGGTGGTAGAAGAATTTGAAGAAAGATTTGTCGCCATCTCCTCCGAAGAGCTCGATGAGACCGAACAGTTGGAAATCGCTTCAGCTCCTATTGTAAAATTATTAAATTCAATTTTTGAACAAGCCATAGTCGAGAGAGCTTCAGATATACATATTGAGCCTTATGCCGAAGAACTTAGAGTTAGGTTTAGGGTAGATGGCGAATTAAAGGAAATTATGAAATTAAGCAAAAACAGTCTCTCAGGCATTATTACTAGAATTAAAATAATAGGGAAAATGAATATTGCGGAAAAGAGGGTACCTCAAGATGGCAGAGTAGAGACAAAGATTGCAAATAGAGAAATAGATATGAGAATTTCAACCTTGCCTACTGTATACGGTGAGAAAACTGTCATTAGATTATTAGACAGGACGAACTTTCAGTTTACAAAAAATGCTTTAGGTTTTAGCGATAAAGACTTGAAAGTGTTTGACAATATTTTGAATCAACCTTATGGTATGATTTTAGTCACCGGGCCTACTGGCTCTGGAAAGACAACCACATTATATACTGTACTCCAAGAGTTAAACCAGATAGAAAAAAACGTAATAACAGTAGAAGATCCAGTAGAATATAAATTAAAGGGTATAAATCAAGTTCAGGTAAATATTAAGGCGGGGCTTACTTTTGCATCTGGGCTTAGATCAATACTTAGACAAGACCCAGATATAGTCATGGTAGGGGAAATTAGAGACGGGGAAACGGCAGAGATTGCCACTAGAGCTGCTATTACAGGACACTTGGTACTTTCCACGTTGCACACCAATGACAGTCCATCAACTGTAGCCAGATTAGTAGATATGGGAATAGAGCCGTATTTAGTATCATCGGCAGTAATTGGAATAGTTTCCCAAAGATTAGTTAAAAAACTTTGTCCGAGATGTAAGAGACCTCGAGAAGCTACAGATTTGGAAAAAAAGCTTTTAGGTGTTGATGAACTCGTGACTATATACGATTCAGTAGGATGTACATCATGCAACAATGGATATAAGGGCAGAACGGCAGTACATGAATTAATGCCCATTAACGAAAGCATTAGGAAATTAATAGATGTGGGAGCCAACACAGATGATATAAGAAAACAAGCGATTGAAGACGGAATGAGCACATTACTTCAATCTGCTTCAAAATTAGCTTTAGAGGGGATTACTTCCTTTGAGGAAGTTTTAAGAGTAGGATATACATTGGGATAGGGGGATAAGATGAATATAATTGAATTGGTAAACCTTGCCACAGAAAAGAAGGCATCGGATATACATATAACAGTTGGAAGGCCTCCAATATTTAGAATTAATGGGCAATTAGTAGTACAAGAAACTGAAAGGCTAATGCCTGATGATACTAAAAGACTTGTATATGAGACTGTAAATGAGAGCTTAATCGATGAATTTGAGAAACAGGGAGAGATAGATACCTCTTTCGCCAGCCCTGGAGTTGGAAGATATAGGGTTAACGCATATAAACAAAGGGGCAGCTATGGAATGGCACTAAGGATAATTCCTTTGGAAGTACCAAGTATGGAGGAACTAGGATTACCGAAGATTGTAAAAGAATTATCAAGATTACCTAGGGGCCTGATTTTAGTAACAGGTCCTACTGGTAGTGGAAAATCAACAACATTAGCTTCTATGATAGATTTAATAAATAAAGAACGAAGTGTTCATATTCTTACCTTAGAAGATCCCATAGAATATTTGCATAGGCATAATCTTAGTATGGTAAATCAAAGGGAAATTGGTATAGATTCACAGTCTTTCGCCAATAGCTTAAGAGCGGCTCTTAGACAAGATCCTGATGTAATATTAGTTGGAGAAATGAGAGATTTGGAAACTATATCTATTGCTCTGACAGCTGCTGAAACTGGGCATTTAGTCATGTCTACTTTGCATACTTTAGGTGCAGCAAAGACAATAGATAGGGTAATTGACGTATTTCCTCCCCATCAACAGCAACAAGTCAGGGTTCAATTTGCTTCTGTACTGCAATCTATAATATCCCAGCAATTGTTGCCAAAGGCCAAGGAAAAAGGAAGAGTAGCGGCATTTGAGATAATGATAGCTACAACTGCAATTAGGAATTTGATTCGAGAGGAAAAAATTCATCAAATCGACACAGCAATACAAACGGGCGGAAAATTCCAAATGCAAACTATGGATTCTTCCTTACTTGATTTATATAAAAGGGGTATCATCACGAAAGATACTGCTCTATCCCAGGCTATAAATCAGGATAATATTAAAAAATATATTTTGTAGGGTGATGGTATGATATATAGATATAAAGCAATAACCCAGAATGGAGATACTGTAGAAGGTTTTTTCGAGGGAGAAGATGAAAAAGATGTCGTTTCCATGCTTAGGGGAAACAATTATATACCAATACATGTGGAAAAAGATGTGGCTGAAAGTGCAAAAGTAAATCTTTTTTCTCAAAAAGTTAAAAAGAAGGATTTAGCAGTATGGTGCAGACAATTTTATACCATGCTGGATGCAGGCTTGGGAATTGTCAACTGTCTAGAAATATTGGAGCAACAGTCTGAGAATAAGACCTTGGTAAATGCAATGGGTTCTATATATGAAAACGTTCAAAAGGGAATCACACTGTCAGAAGGAATGAGGCAAAATTCAAAGATTTTCCCCCCGCTTTTAGTTAATATGGTTGAAGCTGGGGAAGTTAGTGGTACCTTAGATGTAGTTATGGAAAGAATGGCAGTACATTTTGAAAAGGAAAACAAATTAGAACAGAAAGTAAAATCTGCCATGATTTATCCTATAGCATTGTCTGTAGTTTCAGTTGCCGTAGTAATATTTTTACTTGTTGTGGTAATGCCTACATTTATAGGTATGTTCGAAGGAAGTGGACAGGCACTCCCTGCGCCGACACAGTTGTTACTGAATGTAAGTGATTGGCTTAGGGAATTTTGGTATATATTTGTTTCAGGAATAGTGGGCTTGGGGGTTGGCATCAATATATTTAAAAAGACCAATACAGGTACAATTTTTTTCGATGGATTAAAGCTTAAAATACCTATTATAAAAACTACAAATGTAAAGATTATTACTTCTAGATTTACACGTACATTGTCCACTCTGATGGCCTCAGGTATACCACTTATTCAAACTATAGAGGTAGTAGGCAGAGTCGTTGGAAATAGAATTATACAGGATAGACTAAATATAGCAGCAGAAGATGTGCGAAAAGGTGCATCATTTTCTAGAGCTGTAAAAGACGTGGGCATCTTCCCACCTATGGTGTATTCCATGATTAAGATAGGTGAAGAATCAGGTGCTTTAGACGATATATTATATAAGACAGCAGATTTTTACGATGACGAAGTAGAAGAAGCCTTGCAAAGAATGACAACAATAATGGAGCCATTAATGCTTGTAGTCATGGCTTTAGTCATAGGATTTATAGTCATAGCTATGGCAATGCCAATGTTCGACGTAGTGAATACCATATAGCTATAGTTGTAATTTACAATTTGTCATTCGTCATTCGTCATTTATTATTTATCATTCGTCATTTATTATTTATCTTTATCACATTAAGGCGAAGGACTTTGATAATATTCGTTTATTGTGGCGTGGATAACACGTGGGAATTCCGACCATAGGGAGGAATCTTGTATCTCGAGGAATCTTGTATCTCAAGGAATACTTATTGACAACACTTATAAATTCATATAGTATATTTTGTAAAATAATATCAATAATTGAATATTACCTGGGCAAACCTAGGGAAACCTAGGGGCGCAAAGCTAGAGTCTAAGGTTATCCAGTTGGATAATGAAGATCGTTCAGCTGCATATCTGTCAATAGATTTATATTGGTGTGTATGCAGCTTTTTAACACTTTGGTTATGATTTTTTCATATAACAAATATACACCAGTTCATTGACGTGTACGATTATTTGCGGGGTAATTGGGATTACGTATAATATTATAAATCGTACACTGTCATAGGAACTGTGCAGAAAGGAGTGATTTTGGAAGTAGGACAAGGATTACTTATTTGCAATATTTATTCTTAAATTTTAAAAAGGGAGGAAATTTTATGTTAAAATGGATTAGTAAAAAAAGAAACAGAAAAGGTTTTACATTAGTTGAATTAGTAGTAGTAATAGCCATATTGGGTATATTGGCAGCCATAGCGGTGCCGAAACTGAGCAAGTCAAGAGAAAGTGCAGCTATAGCAGCACATAATGCAAATGTCAGGACTTTGGAATCAGCTGCTACATTGGCAGTTTCTGAAGGTGGTTTGGATTTTGGTGACGATGGAAACATTACTTGGGGTAATGGAAATGATGATAATAAAACTTGGGAAGATTATCTCCAATCATGGCCAGAAGTACCAACAGGAGTTGCAGGAAGAGAGTATACGGTTGAGGGGTCTAGCGAAAATGAAACAATAGAGTCCTCTTATACTGTTACAATTGGTGATGATGGTAATATAAGCGTTAAGCCTGGAAAAATCACAGACCAATTAGACGATTAAGTAATAAACCTTTAATATATATTTTTAACTTATCTAAAGGAGCCATTACATGACTATATTAATTTCCCTATACGGACTACTAATAGGTTCATTTCTAAATGTATGTATATATAGGATACCTAGGGAGGAAAGCATTGTTTTCCCTTCTTCCCATTGTCCCAGTTGCAATACAAAACTAAGATGGTATGACAACATACCCTTAGTTTCCTATTTGTCACTTATGGGGAAATGCAGATACTGTGGGGGGCCAATCTCCCCCCAGTATCCCATAGTCGAATTATTAAATGCTTTTTTATACATAATTATCTACCTGCAATTTGGATTTTCATTTAATTTTATATTTTTCGCCATTATATTTTCTATTTTGATAGTTATTGGGATTATAGATTTAAAAGAGATGATAATACCAGATGTTTTAGTTTTATTGATTATGGGCATTACGGTAGTTTACAAACTACTATCTTACATATTATATAATAGCCCACCAGATATACCTAATAGCATAGGTGGATTAGTTCTAAGCAGTTTATTATTTGTTGCAATTATATTTTTATCTAAAGGTGGAATGGGGGAAGGAGATGTTACCTTAATAGCTTCTTTGGGGTTTATATTGGGAGTAAAATACATTTTCTTAACCATTTTTTTATCCTTCATATTAGGTGCAATTATATCTATTTTACTATTATTATTTAAGATTAAGGGAAAGAAAGATCCAATTCCCTTTGGACCATTTATTATATTGGGATTTATGATTACAGTGTATTGGGGAGAACAGTTACTTAATTGGTATATAAGTAATTTTTTCAGGGGTGTTTAGGATGAAGAAGAGAGAAGGCTTTATAATGATATTTATATTTATCATTTTTACAATTTCATTAATTATTGGAATAGCTATACAATTTGTTGCATTATCGAATTTAAAACAAATTAAGAATCAGGAAAATAATATTAAAGCATATTATTTGGCATATTCGGGTGCTGAAATTGCATATGCAGCATTGTTAAAACCAGATAGCAAAGGTAATAAGAAGATTGATTCTTATAATAATAGTATTATTAATCCAGAACCAATAAATTTAGATTTTGATGAAGATGGAATTGATGATGTATCAATCAAGATAAAATATGATAAAGAGAAAGACACAATATTTATAGAATCTATTGGAATTTTAAATGATGGTGATAAAACATATACCTTAAATATGTCTTTTAGTAAGCAATATCCAGAAATTAAACTATGGGAGTAGGGGATAAAAATGAAAAGTAAAAAAGCCTTTGGATTTACCTTAATAGAATTGATTTTGACAATTGCTCTATTTTCGTTAATAGTATTGATTGGGTTCTCAATATTAAATATTAGTAGCAAGCCATTAACTATTGTAAATATGGAGTATAATGTTCAATCAAATATAAGAGGAACGATTTCATCTATTTCAAACTATATTGAGAAATCTAGTGCTATATTTATACATGCTGATATAGAGCCAGTATTTACTGATAATGATTTATTTTCCATTGCAGATGACACAAATGAAGTTATAAAATTAGATGATAATTTTATAAATACCCAAAACTCTAGCAAAAAGAATGAATTTCTATCAGCTATTGAAAAGTATAAGGGATGGAACTTCCTTGTTTTTAGTGATGATGGTAAAGAATTAAGGGAGTTTACCTATAAAACAGAGAACGGTAAAGGATATTATGAATTAAGAAGAATTATAAATAGGCAGACTGTAGATGGAAAAGACATAGTTTATAATCTAGAATTTAAAAAGAATTCACCAGAGTTATATGATAATTTAATTTCCTTTATACTAAAGGGTAATTTAGAAAATGAAGATTACATTGAAATAACTACAGAAATGAAAGCCTATAACAGTCTACAAGTAGTAGATAGATCAGGATATGAACAAGGGAGGGTACTATTCTACAAAGAAAATCTAGAAAGTCAAGCTGCTGTCGCTATGGTATTAGATACCTCGGGGAGTATGAAGGATAAAACAATTTACGAGGGTCAAAATATTAAGAAAATTGATGCTTTAAAGAAATCGTCAAAAAAATTAATTAATTCATTTGCTGGTTTAAATAACACTGAATTAAGTATCATTAAATTTAATACAAATGCCAATAACCCCAATATTTTAAAACCAGTTAGTTCAAATATATCATCTTTATTACAGGAAATAGATAAACTGGTAGAAGGTGGTGGGACAAATATAGGTGATGGGATTAGGCGTGCGTACCATATATTAAAGGGTTATAATGATACAAGTCTAGCCCATGAGGAAGCATATAAATATTTAATAATTTTAATGGATGGGGTCCCCACATATGGAAGTGTCAATAATAAAAGTTATGAATATAAAGAATTTGATCAAGATAAAGGCACAATTTTGGATGAGGGAAATGGAAACTTGTATTATTTGTATAAAACCTTAAGTAAAACTTCAGGTACAATATGGAATAGAACTACAGTGCCCTATGAATGGCACTACAGGCGACCATCAAATTATAAACTCACCGATGGAAACGTTAGTAGCTCAAATTTAATAGGGACAGGAACTGAAAATGATGAAAATATTGTTTATGGTATGGGGTATATAACTAGAATAGAGAATGAATTAATTAATATAAAGAACTTGAAAGTTTTTCTTATTGGATTATTTACCGATTTGGGCGAAGATTCAAAAGAAATCAAGTATTTTAATATGATTAAAGATGTATTATCAAAACCTGATAGAGAGGTTGATGGATTTATTACAACAGATGGTGATAAGCTAAATATGGCAGTAACGCAAATAGAGGAATCAATATTAGGTAATTATTGGAGAATTTATGGGCCAGGAGAATAAAGGAATGATATGTATGAGAAAAAGAAATGGACTTACCTTAATAGAGGTATTATTGTCTATAGTATTAATTGGTTTTATTGTTACATTTTTATATCCACCAATATTTATGAATTATTCAATTATATTTAAAGGAAGAGGCATTACAGAAGATATTTATATTGCAAGGAAAGAGATGGAAAGCTATATAAAGGATATAGAAGGTGGAGATCATACTAATATTAATTTTAAAAACATAACATTATTAGATCGAAATATTGAGGTCACATCTGTTGAAGCAATAATTAGCGGTAATAACTATATTAAGGCATATATACCCAAGCATTCAAGTATTGTTAGTGGCTCAATACTTGATGTTCCAGTAATTAAAGACGATACTGTGAAAATTTCACCATCTGGTCCAACATATGGTTTTAAGTCAAACTTAATATTATCTGGATCAAATGTCATATTGGAGGATAATACTAATTATTATATGAGTATTTATAATTGGTATATATCAAAGCCAGGATTTGAAGGGTATGTACCTACTAAAGTTACAAATGTTAATGAAGGAGAATTTGGTTATAGATATCCTCAATGGCCCCAGGATTATGTAAAGATAAAGACGGATTATAATTCGTTTAGTTCTTTAGATAATGTTAAAACTTATATTGGCGACTTTAAAGGAAGACATTTGGTTTATTCGATAATTCCAATATCTAATTTAGGTAAATATGGAACTGAAGTACCAAGTGAGCCTTTTTATTTGTCAGGATTACCTGTTTTAGATCCTGTAATACATCTTGATGTAGACACAATTAAGAAAGAAATTGTTAATGAAGAAAAATTAAATTGGATGGATATTTTAAGTGGGAAAAAATCTAGTATAAAAGATGTTACAGTCAAGTATAGTGAAGAAAATAAAAAATACGTAGAAATAAACAATCAAATACTTTTTGATGAGGAGCCAAAATTGGGTGACCATAATACTATTTTCTTAGTATTTAAGAATCCGCCAAATTTTGCAAATACAAATTATGATATAATGAACAGCAATAAAGGCTGGAAGTTTGAAATGAATGAAGGTAAGGTTAAATTTACAATTGGTAAAGATAATAATATTAATTTTATTGAATCAGATAAGTGCGAAGAAAATGTGATATATATTGTAGTGGGGCAAGTATCCAAAGGCAACAGTGGGAAAATTAAGCTATATGTTAATTCACGGAAATATGAAATTAACACTATAAATACTGATAATTATAAGTTTCAAGGTTCAAATATATCAATTGGCGATGTCAATTCTCATTTTAATATTTATGAAATAATAATTTATAATGATGCCCTGCAAGAGAATGACATAGATGAAGTAATGGATTATTTGTTTAAAAAGTATGAAATAGAACAAGTAATAAAACCTTAAAGGGGGGATAGCAATTGAAGCTGCCAAGTTTTGGAAACAAAATATTGTCTTTAGATTTTGGAGGGAATGAAATAAAGATAATCGAAGGACAAGCTGCAAGAAATAGCATTAGTATATCAAAAGCTTTTGCATTAAAGCTGCCACCGGATGTATATTATGATGGAGAAATACTAGATAAAGATGCGGTAGTTTCCCTTATTAAAGAAGAATTAAAGAAAAACAAGATTAGAACCGATAAGGTCCATGGAATAATTAATAGCTCTGAAATAATCACTAGGGCTGTTTCCTTACCCAAGATACCAGAAAAGGATTTGCCATCGGTTATTAGCTATCAGTTGGACGAGATGCTACCCGTAGATCCCGACGATTACGTTGTCAATTCATTGATACTAAGTTATTTTACGGAAGATGGGGCAGATAAAGTTAATGTATTATTAATAGGCATACCAAAGAAAATGGTTTTAGAGCATTTAGATTTAATCAAACAAATAGGTTTAAAACCAGAAATTTTGGACTATCAGGGCAATGCCATTGCAAAGCTATTAAATCATAATTCTTTGGTCAATGAGTTTTACAATACATCAGAAATGGTTGTGACCTCCATTGACATAGGTTATTCCAATTCTAAATTAACTATTGTAAAAGAAGGGGCCATTCTAGTAACTAGGGTGCTGGATACTGGAACAAAGACTATGATTGACAACATTTCCTCCCTATACGATTATACTGAGGAAGAGATAGAAGAGAAATTATTTGGCATAGACAATATTAACGAAAGCAGTGAAGAATTCACTGATTATTACAGGTTTTTAAATACTGTAAGGACCACATTGGAAAATTTAATGGATGAAATTGATATAATTTTTAGGTATTATACCAGTAGAGAAACCAGCAATGTTATTAACTATATCGTTCTTCAAGGTGGACTTGCAAATATTGAGGGTATTGAAAACATGTTTTCCAATCGCTTTGCAATTCCATCTGTTAAATTAAACAAACTAGACAAATTAAAATGGGATGGAGAATTATCCAAGTATAGCAATGCTATTGGAGGTCTGATTCGAATAGAAGGGGTGAAAAAATGAGAGATTTAAACTTTTTTGAACCCTATGTTGAGAAAAAAGAATTTAAAATTGATAGAAAACTTGTATATTTTACTCTTTCTAGTCTTGTAGTCCTTTTATTGGCTGTTTATTTTGTTTTCAATGCTATTATCATTAAACAGGAGACAAAGATTGTGGAAAGCCTTAGGTCTACTGCAGAGGATCCAAGGACATTGGAAAAGGTAAATGAAATTAAAGATAAGGAAATAGAGGTAAATGATTTTAGAAATTCTGTCGATAAAATCACACAATTGGATAAGACTATAGAAAATAGGGATATTGTGGATGAGTCCCTATTAAATGATATTACGTCAAAAATACCTGATGACTTGTCTCTTACATCGCTTAGTATTCACAATAGGGAAGTAAATATAGTCGGCATATCGAGGGATAAATGGTCCATCGCTGAATTCGAAAAGGGTTTGGAAAACTTAGATATTCACGAGGATATATTTATCTCCAATATCTCATTACAGGAAACTTATTACAATTTTAGTATCAATATGGTGCTGAGGGGTGAAAGCGATGATGGGGAATAAGGATTTAAAGAGCAAGCTATTTAAGAGGAGGGAATTGACTAAAAGCGAAAAAACCCTTATTGGGCTTTTAGGGGCTGTAATAATTATATGGCTGGTATATAGATTTATATACATACCTCAAACTGAAAAACTGCAATTGTTGTCTGAACAGAAAATAGAGTATGAGGCAAAAATTGCAGAGATAAATAATACATTAAGGAAAGAAAAAAAGATAAATGAAGATTGGGATTTGCTTCGCAAGGAAAGGGATGCCATTGTTGCTAGATATTTTCCCAGGCTAGATCAGGCTCAGATTATCTATTTACTAAATAATTTAGTAGAAGATGAAAATATATATATGAAGGATTTTAATTTTAATAGGCCAAGCTTTGAAAATATTAGCGATTTTGAAGTGAAAAATATGGGCATTTCCATACCATATAGTGGAAATTATATGGGGGTTATTGATGTTATTAACAGATTAAAGGAGAGCCCTAGGAGAATTTTAGTTGACAATATTACTATGGATTTAGGTTCTGATGGAGAGTTAAATGGCAATATGGCACTTAGAATCTATAGTTTAGAAGGTATTGCTGAAGCTGACGACAAGGTTATCTACATAGATGTAGCTGAAGGTACAAAGGATACGCCCTTCGCAAGGCCAGAGTCTATTTCAGATAGTACAGGCTTAGAAGATTCAGAAGATGGGGGGGACCTAAAGCCCTATGTAGAGGAAATCTTACATGATTTTGAAAACAGAAATGTTTATTTTATCCCTTCCCATAGAAATATAAAAGGAAGTGTTGGAATATCTACTAATTCCAAGTCAAAGAATTATTCACTAAAATGGGAATATAATATTTTGGCTGTGGAAGAGGAAAATATGGCTTATGCAGATGTTTCCAGGACTAACATAAACTTAAAGTATCCGCCAAATTCCATTGGCCTTTGGATTTATGCCTACGATTATTCACCTGCTGCTATTGGTATAGTGTTTAAGGGTCAAATGGGAGAGGAAATTTTATTACCTTTTATCGACGGTATAGGATGGACAGGTTGGAAGTACGTGGAGCTATCACCTCCTGGAGATATAGACTTATATCCACTTAATATAGAGAAATTATATTTAGAGATACCAAAAGATAGAGATAATTACGGTATTGTTCTGGTGGACAAACTAGAGGCTGTCTATAATAGGAATATGGATGAAGACGGCGAGGATAGGTCTGTATCTACTAAGTATATTTTCCATAATGTAGAAGAAGGGGAATCCATAGAGAGTATAAGCAGAGAATACTATGGGACCGATAGTTACATGAATGAAATATTGAAATTAAATGAAATGAAGGCTGGAGACATTTTACCTGTAGGTAAGGTCTTGGTCCTTAAAAGACGGTAGGAGGTGGAAGCATGAAAGCTATTAGGCGAATAAGTTTGTTGCTGACAATAATTATGGTATTTTCATCTATACCTGTATTTGCCGTTACGGCAGATGACGTAAAAAGAGAAGGTGATGTCAGGGGATACGAAGATGGTAGAATTGTAGCAGAAGCATTTAACGATGCAAAAGAGTTTTATGACTATAGTAATAGCAAGGTTCCAAAACCAAATAGGGAAACAGTATTTAGTGAGAATAATGACTATTTAAAGGACAAGTATAGTTATAGGGACACATTTTATATTGCATATATAGGTGGTTATAAAAGGGGATACACGGATTATATTAGAAGACAAGGTTCTAATATACCCGGGAGCCCATCAGAGTCTGGCGGAGATATTGTAACAAATCTTGGGGGAGTATTTGGGTTAATATACGGTGAAATTGCAGGATTAAAAGATTTCCAAGAGGGAAAAACTTTGAATTGGTCTAGGGTTATACCAAAAGACGGTGCCATTAATTCTACCTACGATTTAGGTAATTTACCTTCTACTTATAGGATTATGTTTATTAGGGAATTTAAAGATGAATTTCAAAAAGGATATGAGAAGGCTTATTTAGAAGCTCAGTTCCATTTAAAAAGGGACAATTCTGATTCAGGTAGAGGGGATGGGGAGACTTTTGGAGCAACTCTAGGAAATGCTTATGGAGCCAAAGATTTTTATGATGGTAGAATTTCCAATTACAAAAAGGATATGCCTACCGACAGCAAAATAATAGCCGATTACCTCCTAGCTACGGAGAGCCAGGATTATTTAAATGGATTTGTAAACGGATTTAAGGAGGCATATAGAGACTCATATATTAAAAGTTTTAGCGAGGCTAAGAACTTTGCTATTTCTACTGATGATAAAGAAGGATATGAGAATGGGTACAGTGCTGGGAATTTAAGGGGCGGATATCAGGCTGAAATTGATTATCTTATGGGAGATGATACCAAGACCATTCCTTTGGGGTCAGAAGTAACTAAAGAATATAATCTTTCATATCAGTCAAAAGCATATAGGGATGGTTTTTTAGGTGGATTTTTTACAGGCTACACTGTAGGGTATCAAAACATCTACAATAATTTAAGGCAAGGTGATGCACGGCAACATACTTCGTCTTATAGTGTGCCAATAAGTGGCGGTATATTTGTTAGCTATGACAGGCATATGAGCCTAGAAGTAGACAGCGGTATCTTCTTCAATCCTACCATTGTCAATATGTCTATTGTAAATACCAATTACGCAGTAGATAAAAGATATATTACAGCTACTGATTTTTATAGGATAAACCTCGTGAACCCTTCTGGTGAATACAATAAGGATAAGAGAATTGAAATCTCCTTTGAGTATTATGGAGATAATGATGGGGGGATTTATGTACTCAAAGATAATAAGTGGCAATATTTAAAATCTAGAGTGGAAAATGGGAAAATAGCAACTAGCATTTCTCCAGTACTACTGAAGGATATGGGTAGCGTATTTGTAGTATTTGTTGACAAAAACAAAGATGTTTTCCACGATATACGAGGTCATTGGGCTAAAGAAGAAATAGAAGTGTTTAACAGGAGAAATATTATATATGGATATGGAGACAATACATTTAAACCGGAACAGAATATTACAAGGGCTGAATTTCTAGTATTGCTTAGTAGGGTATATAATTGGAATCTTCCAAATGATGTATCAAATTTAGGTCATTTTAAAGATAGGGCCGCCATTTCTAAGGATTATGAAAAGGCAATAAGCTACGGTTTATCATCTGGCTATGTAATGGGATATGGCGATGGGAGCTATAAGCCAAACAATAATATTTCTTATAATGAGGTAGATATAATTATGAGAAGGGTATTGGGTGACAATAGCTTTTCTTGGAAGTCTTTTGCGGAGTATTTAAAATACAGTAAGAAAGTCCCTTCTTCCAGTTTAGATAGTATAGATAATAAAATAACTAGGGCAGAGTTCTCATATCTTCTTTACGAATTGACAAAATGGGATTTTTAGGGGTGGATACAGATAAATACGGCTATACCCTAATCGAATTGATGGTGGTAATAGCCTTAATCGCTGTAATCCTTTCTATTTCACTTCCAGGTATTGAGTCGATCTTTATAAGTATGGAGAAAAGAGAGCTTATGGAACTGAAAAGGGATTTAGTATATGCAAGAAATAGTGCTATTGTAGAGAACGTAAACTACGGTTTTATTGTGAACAAAGGAAAAAACATTTATAGTATAACAAGGCAGGAGAAGGTCAGTAAGATTATAAAAAAGGTAGAACTTAAGAATGGGATAGAAATTGTAGGTAATAATTTTGGCAGTTCATTGACATTCACCCCATCTGGTGCCCCTGCAGGTGGGGGCACTTTGGATTTAATAAACAAGAAAGGTCAAAGCATAGAAATTACTATTACCCCTGCCACCGGAAAAGTAAATCTCTATGTTGACAGGAGGTAGCATTTTGTGAAAAGAAAAGGATTTACGTTGATTGAGGTAATGATGGGGTTATTCTTATTGGGCTTAGTTAGTGCAACTGTCCTTCCAATATTTAATACGACATTTATGAATATTAACAAACAAAGGCAAAAGGCGGAAATGCTTTATGCAAGTGAAATGGCAATAGAGAAGCTTAAGGCCTATAATCCACAGAGCTCAGTTAACTTATATATTTACAATACAGATGTGAAGGAGATAATCCAATTATTCTACGACAATGACCGTGTGGACGTGGAAATAAGCGAAGGGGGAGAATATACTATAAAAATAGTAAAGGAAGACAAGTCAAAGTTCTTGTGGTTCATAGAAGTATTCGTGTATAATAAGGATTGGGGTAACAAAAACCATGTTGAGCTCGAAGCGTATTTGCAGAAAAAATAAAGGTTTTACACTTATAGAAGTAATATTAGTTTTGGCCTTATCTTCTTTAATTATGTTGCCCTTATTGAGCATTTTAGACTTTTCCATAAAAGCCTCTACAAGCGGTAATGAAAAAGATGAATTAATTCTCAATGGCAGGTATGCAATTGAATATATAAAAGATGAAATTAGGTCTGCTGACGTGATCATGCCTTCTAATAAAATAAAAGGAATAGAGAATGAATACAGGAACATAATTGGATTTATATTAGTGATAAAGGAAGACAAAAATACAGATAAATTTGTTACTTATCACGCGAAAGGTGGAGAGATAATAAGGATTGTAAACACAGCCAAGAAAGGGACTCTTCCACCTTATAATACATTTACCGGCAACAATGCAATATGTGAATATGTCCATAGCATTGACGAAACTTTTCTAGATTTGGAAAATAAGATAATACATTTAGATTTTTGTTTAAAAACGGATAGTGAGGAGAAGCTTAGATTGCAGTCAGATATATTTATTAGGGTACCAATAGATTATTGACTTAGAGGTGATTGAACTTTGGGAACGACGGCTTTATTTCCTTAATGGTTTTAATAATCATGACTATAGTATTAATAATGGCTTCCTATCTTGGATATACAACAAAACTAGAACATTTAATACTAGTGTCTACTAACAATGAACTTCAATCATATTATTTGACCGAGGGAAAGATTTTAATGTCATTATACGGCGATTACTATGATAAAAGTCTACACCCTATTATTTTAGATACCTTCAGAAATAATAGTTTCAAAAACATAAAAAGTTTTGCCATAAATAAATCTGATTTAAACGAAAGCGATAACTATGAGAATGTATCTGTCTCCTTCGCGGATTTAGACAACAAAAAATCTATTGTGCTGAAAACTGAAGCTGAATATAGAGGAAGAAAAACAAACATGGTAGCTACAGGAACATTAGTAAACGATTTTTTTGAGACAAATAACCCTATACTAAACTTTGAAACCATAGGCGATTCCAATGAAGAAAGTTTTAATCAGCTGTTATTGGGGATATTCGACGATTTGAGTATTGATTTTACTGGCAATCCCCTAGATACCTATTTACGAGAAATAAATAATTATGAGGAAATAAGGCTAAATCAAAATGACGACAAGACATATTCAATTATTTCTAGTAGAGAGACGATGGGAGAGCCATATGTGGAAAACTTTGATAAAAATGAGTTCATTCTTATAATAAGAGATGAAGAAGATATAAGACCTTCGCTGATTTTGGGCGAACAAGAACAGGAAGATACGACCATGGACCTAAATGGTTTAATATTTGTCGACGGAAATATAATTATATCAAAAAATGTGAACTTTAATGGTATAATGATTGTGAAAGATGGGGAGATAGACGTTGTTTCAGAGAAAAAGTTAAAAATCAATGGGATTTTCATATGCAACAACCAAATGAATAGGGAGAATAAAGAGGGAAAGATTGACGTATCGTATAATAAAAAATATATATATAAATACGGTACCTATTTACCAGGTTTTCTCAATTTAGAGATAAATGCTTTAAAACTAAATTAGAAAGGGTGATACCATGAAACTACATAATTTGATGGAAGATGAGGTAGTTGCTGCGGTAGATAAAATAACTGAAGGCATGAATGATGTATGCAGATGTGAAATTTGTAGATTGGATATGGCTTCCATCGCACTAAATAATCTAAAACCTAAGTACGTTGTTACAGATAAAGGAGAAGTATTTGCTAAGGCATATAGTTTAGATTTTCAATTTAGTACTGATTTGGTGGCAGAAGTTACTAAGGCTATTGAAATAGTAAAGAAAAATCCAAGACATAAATAAAATTATAAGTAGATGAAAAATTAATCTTGAGGTAATTTATATGGGTTGATATAATAGTGAGGCAAGTGGAACAGGAAGGTGAGGAGGATTTTGAAAATTCTAGTTATTCACGGCCCTAATCTCAATCTTTTAGAAAAAAGGGATTCAAATATATATGGAATGAACTCCCTAGGTGAAATAAATGAATTGATTGAAAAAAAGGCAGAATCATTAAACTTAGACGTTGAAATTTTTCAATCGAATATAGAAGGTGAAATTGTAGAAAAGATACAACGTAGTCTTGGAAATCTATATGGTGGTATAATTATTAATCCTGCTGCATTCAGCCACTACAGCATAGCCATTAGGGATGCACTAGAAATGGTAGATATACCCGTTATTGAGGTTCATTTGTCTAATATTTATAAAAGGGAAGAGTTTAGGAGAAAATCTGTTATTGCTCCAGTATGCAGTGGACAGATATCTGGCTTTGGCGGAAATAGTTACATTTTAGCTTTAGAGGCCATAAGCTTATTAAAAGTAGATTAGGAGGAAAAACATGATATCAGCTGGGGATTTTAGAAAAGGTATTACTTTTGAAATGGAAGGCGATGTTTATCAAATCGTGGATTTTCAACACGTTAAACCAGGAAAGGGAGCTGCTTTTGTAAGGGCAAAAATAAGATCAGTAATGAGTGGCAGTACGAAGGATGTTACTTTTAATCCTTCAGAAAGATATCCTAGGGCTCAAATTGAAACTAAGGAGATGCAGTATTTATATAATGATGGAGAGTTGTTCTATTTCATGGATACTGATACTTATGAACAATTGCCTCTCGACAAAACTGCTGTAGAGGATGCCATGGTATACCTAAAGGAAAACGACAGTGCCACCATTAGATTTTTCAAAGGCAGGGCTTTTGAGGTACAGGCGCCGAATTTTGTGGAACTGGAAGTTACAGAAACAGAACCAGGGGTTAAGGGCGATACGGCTACTGGTGCAACAAAGCCTGCAACGGTGGAGACTGGTGCTATAATAAATGTTCCCCTATTTGTAAATATCGGGGATATCGTCAAAATTGACACCAGAACAGGAGAGTATTTATCAAGAAAGTAGGCAATAATCTTAATAAAATAAAAATTAGGAGGGGCGAAAATGGATTACTTAAAGCAGAAAGTATCGTATTTACAGGGATTAGCTGATGGTTTAGGCATCGACGAGAGCACTAAAGAGGGAAAGTTGCTATTACTTATTGTAGAAATTTTAGAGGATTTTGCAGATGTATTAGATGAAACAATTGAAAATCAAATGGAGTTGGAAGAGTATGTGAATTTCATAGATGAAGATTTAGCGGATGTAGAGGATGAGATATACGACTCCGATGACGATTTTGATGATGATTTTGACGATTTCTATGATGAATTTGACGAAGACGACGATTTTGAATTCGAAGAATTTGACGACTGTTGTGAAGACGATTGTTGTGGCGAAGAAGATTGCTGCTGTGATTGTGAGGATGAAGAATAGCATATTTTGACTCAGCTTCTAAGGTATATATACTTTAGAGGCTTTTTCTTTTTTTGGAATAAACATTACATTAAGTCATAGAATTATTACAAGGGGGACATGTTATGGAAAATAATCCTGGTATATATAATAATTTAGTAGAAATTTTAAGCGGAGAACTAAAAACAATTCTGTTTAATATTCCCATGGAATACAAAAAGAAGATTGAAGAAATCAGGATTAGAAATGGTAAACCCCTGATGATATCCTGCGGTGGCAAAGAATATATGATTACTAAACGAAGTGAAGTAAATATGGATGCCTCCAGTGCTTTCATTGTGAATGAAAGTCATATTCAATCAACTTTTCAAATAATTACTAATTATTCACCCTACGCCTATTTGGAGGAAATAAGCAAGGGATATATAACCATAGGCGGTGGTCACAGGGTAGGAATCGGTGGAAAAGTAATATATGGGGCAAAGGGGATTGAAAATATTAAAAATATCTCCTCACTAAATATCAGGGTTGCTAGGGAAGTGTTAGGAGTTTCAAATAAACTAATACCATATTTAATTGATAGTTCAAAATTATTTATAAATACATTAATTATCTCTGCTCCCCAATGTGGCAAGACTACCCTCCTAAGAGACATCGTCAGGAATTTGAGCAATGGAAACTATAGAAATCAAAGTTACAAACTTAGTGTAATCGATGAAAGATCAGAATTGGCTGGTATGTATAAGGGAACTCCTCAAAATGAGATTGGGATTCGAACTGATGTATTAGACGGCTGCCTAAAATCAGACGGTATAATAATGGCGATTAGGTCCTTATCCCCTGATATTATAGCAGTAGATGAGATAGGAGGGGAAAAGGATATAGAATCTATACAAGAGGCCTTAAGAGCCGGAATTAGGCTTATAGCGACTATTCACGGTGATAGCTTCCGCGAGGTAAATGAAAAGCCTAGTATGAGGAGATTATTTGAAGACAAAGTATTTGGCAGATACATCTTACTGGATAGGTCCAAGGGAGTTGGGACAATTGGGGAAATTAGAGACCGTTCTGGCAATATAATAGAATTTGAAAAGAGGTAAGGACATGGGTTTACTTAAAATCCTTTCAGCATTTTGTATTTTTATCACTAGCTCTGCAATAGGCTTTTCCTACGGGCAAACATTTTCCCTTAGGTTTGAAAATTTATTGTATTTGGAACATTGTATAAAGATACTAGAAACAGAGATAGTCTACGGTGCAACGCCTTTGCCTGAGGCCCTGGCTAATGTAAAAAAGAAGGGGAAACCAAGGGTATCTTTTATTTTCGATGATATAAGAAGAGATTTAATTTCAAACAAAAGGGAGGCCATATACCATAGTTTTCTCACTGTTGAGGAAAAACTACACCATAGACTACATCTAAAAAAAGAAGATATAGAAATTTTCTTTTCTTTGGGAAGAGTCTTAGGCAGTTCTGATAGGGAAGACCAAAGCAAAATCTTTAAAATAGTGTTAGCTCAATTAGAGGGACAGTTGGATGAGGCTAAGTTGGAGAAAAATCAAAATGCAAAATTGTATAGAAGCTTAGGTATAATCACTGGCCTAGGGATAATAATTTTACTAATATAGGGGGGAAGGTTATGGAGGTAGATTTAATTTTAAAAATTGCTGGTTTAGGATTATTGGTAGGTATAATTCATACCTTGCTAAGTAAATTTGGAAAAGACGAATACGCATACATAGCCACGGCCATTGGATTAGTAATAGCATTTAGTATGGTGATTAATATGATAAGCAAGTTATTTGATAACCTTCGAGTATTGTTTAGATTGTAAAAAGGGGAAAAAACATGGAAATTATTAAGATTGTTGGAATAGGAATTTTGGCGACATTTGCAATAGTATTAGTTAAGGAAATAAGACCTGAATTTCCATTATTTATTAGCCTCATAACTGGCGTAATTATATTTACCATGGTCCTAGGAGAATTGTCCTATGTTGTGGAGACATTGAATACCCTAGGGAGAAAAGTAAATATAGAATTTACATACTTTTCTACCCTTTTAAAAATAATAGGTATGGCTTATTTAATTGAATTTGGTGGGCAAATATCCCGCGATGCAGGGCAAGAAAACATTGCATCTAAAATTGAACTAGGTGGAAAGGTAATAATCATGGTAATGGCTATCCCTATTCTGTTATCTCTGATGGAACTTATTTTAAAAATTCTTCCGTAGGGTGAAAATATGAAAAGATTGATTTTTTTTACTATATTTACGTTATTGTTTTTTAAGGATACTGCTTACTGTGAAAATATGAATATACCCATTATAAATGAGCAGATGAATTATTTAAGTCTACAGGAGTTGGAAAAGACCATAGAAGACATTTCTAAAGAATATGAAGTGTTGCCTAATATAAGTGTAAAAACTATTGTCTTAGACCTAATCAAGGGAAAGTCACCTTTAAATTTTAGAGATATATTAAACAGCATTGGTCAAATCTTTTTTAAAGAGTTAAGGTCCTCCATGGGTTTATTGGGCAAAATATTGGTTATAGTCTTGATATCTTCACTACTTACGAATATTCAGTCTTCATTTGAAAATGCATCAGTGGCAGAATTAGCAAACTATATTGCCTATATTTTAATTGCCATACTATTAATCAGCAGTTTCAAACAAATTATGGACCTAACTACTTCTACTATCGATAAAATGGTTAATTTTATGCAAATTATTTTGCCTTTGTTGCTTACGTTACTGACTGCTGTATCGGGAGTTAATACTAGAATACTTTTTCATCCAATGATCTTAATGACCGTCAATTTAATTGGTATATTGATAAAATTTATAATCTTACCGCTGATTTTTTTCTCTTTTATTATTAGTATTATTTCCAATTTATCCACAAGGATTGAATTTAGCAAGCTGTCGGAGCTGGGAAGGCAGGTAATTGCTTTTACAATCTCTGCTGCCTTGACCATTTTTATTGGGATTATAACGATATATGGAATAGGCTCAAAAATAGATGGTCTGACCATAAGAACGGCTAAGTTTGCAGTAGATAACTTTATCCCAATAGTTGGCGGTTTTTTATCTGATGCGGTTGAAGCTGTTGTTGGATGTTCTGCTATTTTAAAAAATGGAATAGGATTCATTGGCTTATTGACGTTGTTATTTATTTGTATTTTGCCAATTTTGAGGATTTTAGTGCTGCTATTAGTATATAAACTGGTAGCTGTAGCCATACAGCCTATTGGTTCAAGTAATTTAGTTGAGCTGTTTAATCAAGTAAGTAAATCATTGTTGCTTCTTTTAATAAGCCTTATTTCTGCTGCAACAATGTTTTTTATCACAATTACTATTGTAGTAGAAGCAGGAAATAATTTGCTAATGCTAAGGTAGGTGGGTTTATGCCTATAATATCTTTTATAAGTGCTTGGCTTAAGGATATAGTAATCTTATTTGTGTTGATTTCAATAGCAGAATTAATTATGCCTAAGGGAAATACGAGGAAATACATAAATTTAGTAATTGGACTTTTAATTATCTTCACCATTATTAACCCTTTTGCCAGGCTGTTAAAAATGGACATTGATTTAGGTGAGGTGGCATTTAATTACAATAAACCAGCAGAAATATATTATAATCAGGATGAAAATTTCGACATGCTCCAAGATAAACAAATTGAACAATTGTATTTAAGTAGGGTAAAAGCGGATTTGAAAGATTTAGTCGAGAGGGAAACGGAATTTTCAGTAAAGGATTTAGATTTGAAGTTCTTCAAAGGAGACGAATACAGAAAGATTGAAAGTTTAACAATTTACATAAGTAAATACGAAGAGGAAGAAGTTAGTGGAATCTATATAGAAAAAGTTAAACCTATAGATATTAAAAAAGACAATCATATAGAACAGCCTACTCAGGAAAGTTATGAAGAAATAGGGGATTTGGTGCATCGTGAATACAATATAGATAAGGCAAAGATAGAAGTAATATTCCTTGATAATGGAAAGGGTGGAAGAAATGAGTGATTTGATTAACAGGATTAAAAACCATTTGGAAAATGTGAACAATAAAAAATTTATCAATAATTTACTCATAATACTAGTTGTGTCCATCATATTTTTAATTGTAAGCAAAAAAATTGTGGGTCCAAAGGAAAATGTTATGGACAACTCAATTAATAGCTTTTCAAATGAAATATTAAGGGATTTAGAAGAAGACTATAGTGAATATTTGGAAAAAAAGCTTGCTAATACATTGGAAAAAATCGAGGGAGTAGGAGAAGTAAATGTTATGATAACTTTGGAAAATAGCATTGAAAAAGTAACTGCTGCAAATACTACTCAGATTTCTGAAAGTGTAATTGAAAATGATTCAGAGGGAGGTACTAGGGAATCCAATAGGGAAGATTTAACAACACAAGTCTTGACAAAGGGAAGTGACGGCTCTTTATTAGTAGTAAAAGAGATAAAGCCAAGTATAAATGGTGTAATAGTCATTGCACAGGGGGCTGATGAACCAGTTATAAAAGAGATAATTTATGAGGCGGTAAAAACAGTTTTGGGCATCAAAGGAAATAAGGTTCAAGTATATTCAGGTAAATAAGGGGGGATAATCTTGTTTAAAGTGAAAAGGCCTGTTATTATAGGTATATTAGTTTTACTATTAGTATTCACTGGGTATATTAATCATTATTTTACTGAGCAGGCACAGATTAAGGCATCTAAGGATTATAAAAATTATGAATTAGAAGAAATGGCCAGATATGGTGAAATGGAAATGAATGAGGACAAATTAGTGTCCAATCCTTATGAACATGTGGATATTGTGGAGGTTACAAAAGAAGATGAAGGATACATCCTAGAAACCATGTATACAGATGCCAGCAAAGAAAACAAAAACTATTTTGTAGAATATAGGCTTTCTAGGGATAAACTTAGGGCAACTCTGGTAGATAGATTAGATCAAATAATTAACAATGAAAATACATCTGAAGATGTGAGGTCCGATGCACAAAGAGAGATACTAGACTTGGGAAAAAACTCAGAAACAGAGCTGCAAATCGAAGGTTTAATTAAAAGCAAGGGATATGAAGATGCTATTGTATTTTTAACTGACAAGGATATTAAAGTTGTGGTTTCATGTGCGGAATTAGGAGAGCAAGATATGGTAAAGATATTGGAAATTGTAAAATCTGAAACAGATTTGGAGGCAAATAATATTAAAATAATGAAAAAACAATAGAAATGTTTGTAAATAATTATTTGCTTTGGTATAATATCTTTAAGTAATGTAGAAGCTTGGAGGTGTAAATATTGAATGATACTTTTAATAGTGGAGATAATGATTATGGCAGTGTAAGAATTTCCAATGATGTAGTTGCAATCATTGCAGGGGTCGCCGCTACAGAAATTGAAGGCGTTGCAGGGATGAGTGGAGGAATTACAGGTGGCATTGTAGAGATGCTAGGCATGAAAAACCTTTCAAAAGGTGTTAAAGTCGAAGTTGGAGATAAAGAGGCTGCAATAGATATATTTGTTATTGTTGAATACGGTTCAAATATTTCAGAATTAGGTCAAAAAGTTCAGGAGAATGTCAAAAAATCCGTTGAAACTATGACGGGATTGGAAGTTGTTGAAGTAAATGTAAATATTCAAGGTGTAAATATTTCAAAAGAAAATAAAGTAGAAGTAGAACCAAGAGTCAAATAGTATGTTTACCCTCTGTGAAACAGAGGGTAATTTTAAATACTTATCCTGCATCTATTTAATTTCTAAGGAGGGTGAAATGGGCAGAAAACAAGCTAGAGAAGGAACAATGAAATTGCTATATCAAATGGAGATAACGGAGGATTTTTCAGAAGATGCATTATCAGTTTATTTGGACATTTATTCTTTTAGTAAGCCTGAAAAGGAATATATTATAGATGCAATAACTAAAATAGCTGAGAATTTAAGTTCAATAGATAATCAGATAGAAAAACACTTAGAAGGGTGGAATATCAATAGATTAGCAAAGGTAGATTTGGCTGTTCTGAGAATAGCCATGTATGAATTTCTTTATAGGAAAGATATACCTATTGAAGTTTCTATTAACGAAGCTATTGAAATTGTGAAAAAGTTCAGTACTGAGGACGCATTTAAATTTATAAATGGAGTACTGGGTAATATAGTTAGATCGGAAACGGAGGAATAACTCACCGGAGGGATACTATGGATATAAGGCCTTTAAAGGTTAGTGAGGTAAATAATTATATTAAAAAGCTAGTATTAAATGACATGATTTTGTCCAATATTAGTGTAGAGGGTGAAATTTCTAATTTTAAGCATCATTATAGTGGCCATATGTATTTTAACTTAAAGGATTACAATGGAAAAATCAAAGCTGTTATGTTTAAAAGCGACAACGATTCTCTAAAATTTATTCCTGAAGAGGGCCTAAAGGTCGTTGCGACCGGGTATATTTCCATTTATGAAAGGGAAGGAGAATACCAACTTTATGTAAGGCATTTAAAGGAAAAAGGATTAGGAGACCTATACAAGGACTTTGAGGAGCTTAAGTCCAAGTTAGAAAACGAGGGATTATTTTCTGAAATATATAAAAAACCCATACCTATTATGCCCAGAAAAATAGGAGTAGTGACATCTTCCACGGGAGCGGCAATTAGGGATATAATAACAGTGATTAAAAGGAGATTTCCGCCATGTGAGATATTGATATATCCAGCATTGGTACAAGGGGTAAAGGCACCAGAAGAGATTATAAAAGGTCTAATATACCTGGAGAGTAGAGAAGATGTAGATTTAATAATAACAGGTAGGGGCGGAGGCTCTATTGAGGAATTATTTGCATTTAACGACGAAGATTTGGCTAGAACCATATACAAGCTTAATACTCCTATAATAACTGCTATAGGGCATGAAACTGATTTCACTATAGCTGACTTTGTCTCGGACCTTAGGGCGCCAACGCCTTCTGCTGCAGCTGAATTATCGGTGCCAGATGCGGAAGAATTAATGGAAGGTCTAAGGAAGAGAAAAGGTTATTTGTCCAGAATTTTAAGAGAAATAATTAGAAGAAATAAATCTGAAGTTGAATTACTAAATTCAAATTTAAAATATTACAATCCAATTAACAGGTTACGCGATAAAAGACAGGAGCTGGATGGAATATTTAAAGAACTGGATTATAATTTTGAAAAGATTCTATCTGCTAAGAATAAAGATTTGTTAAATTTTAAATCGAAACTAAATATACTAAATCCAGTTTTAATACTGGAGAACGGGTATGGAATAATAGCCGATGAAGATGGTAATATTATAAAGTCTATTGAAAACATAAGAATTGGGGAAGAGATTACTATAATGCTAAAGGACGGAAAAATAAAATCACAAGTTAAACACATTGATGAAAGGAGTGTCTTGAATGGATTTAACCTATGAGGATGCCATTATAAAACTGGAAAAAATATTGGACGAGCTGGAGAAGGATGATTGCACTCTAGAAGAATCCCTTGAAATGTTTAAAAAAGGCGTGGAGCTTTATAATTATTGTAATGATTTAATTACTAAAGTAGAGGGAGAGGTAAAGATTTTATTAGAGGATGACAAAGGCGATTTGGTGGATAGCCCATATCCTATGGAGGGTTAGAATGGATTTTAAGGAAGAGCTGGAAAATATAAAAGTAATAATTGATAAAGAACTAAAGGACATATTAAAACACAAGGATCTGCATCAAAGAAAAGTTTTAGATGCCATAGAATACAGTTTGTTTACGGGAGGTAAAAGGTTACGTCCTATATTGGCAATAAAAAGCTATGAGATTTTTGGCAAAGATACAAGTGAAATAATGCCTTTTGCCTTGGGCATTGAAATGATACATACATATTCCTTAATTCACGATGATTTACCCGCAATGGATAATGACAGTTACAGAAGGGGAAAACTCACAAATCACGTAGTATTTGGAGATGCCATAGCGATTTTAGCAGGTGATGGGCTTTTAAATTTGTCGTATGAGGTAATGTCAGATTTTATATATGAAAATGCCAAAAATTTAAATGATTATGAAAAATATAATAAGGCAATAAGGGAAATCGGCAAATATTCTGGAATTTACGGAATGATTGGGGGCCAAGTAGTGGATTTGACTGTCAATCTATTGGATATTACCGAGGAGAAATTGCTGTTCATGTATAGAGCAAAGACTGCTGCTTTAATACAATCTGCCCTTGTTGCAGGTGCTATAATTGGAGAAGCTATGGACGAGGAAATTGAATTGATGAGGGATTTCGGTCTAAATTTAGGTATGGCATATCAAATCAGAGATGATATTTTAGATATACATAAGGATTCAAATGCGGAAAAAGTAACATATTTAACATTTTTTGATGAAACCAGTGCAAAATATGCTGTTGAAGAATATAGCAATGCGGCAATGGAAAACTTAAACAAGCTATCTAAGAGAGATACAAGTTTTTTTAAAAATTTAACTAAAAAATTAATGGGCAGAAATCGATAAATTTATGTAATTGTATTTATAGTTTGATTATGCTATAATATGCTTAAGATGAGTGGTACAGTATTCTAGTCAGCACAACTATTCTAGAAGGCGGGGCTAAAAATCCGTCGAAGGGCATATCGATGAAGTTCTTTATATGGGCTTGCGACGCCCAGTCGTGGGTCCTTATGGGGAGTAAAGGGGGATGGGGCGATCTGCAATGGCATGCAGGCGATGACCCTACCCTCGCGGAGACATGTTATAATATATAGAGCATTTAACATGATAAACCTGCTGTGTACTACAGTACTAAAAGCAGAGTAGCCTGCCTTGAGTGAAATTTGGCGGATGATAAGTTCAATCTAATTTGTTGAAGGGCCCAATACTCATTAGATTCTGTTATCGAAACCAATTTTGCAAAAGAGGCTAAGGAATAGAATGGCTGTTGAGGAAAACTCCTAGACTGTTCTCGTGGAGGTAAATTGTGGATTACAGTGCGGACTAAGTGGCAATCCAGTTCCTTCTATGGCGACAAGAAGGTAATAGAATTAAAGGGAAACCGCTGTCATGGCGACAGGCAGTTTTTATTAGGGAAATCCTGCTGGACCTAAAGCCGTAAGATTTACACCGTTTACTACCACTCTTTTATTGCTGATAGCAAGAGCTATCAGCTTTTTACATATAAATTACAATTAAAGGGTTCAGGGGGTTTATATATGGGTAAAAAGGAAGAAGAAAAGGCTTCCGAGAAATATAATTTTAGATGGGTATTCTTTATTAGCTTATGGACCTTTTTTATGGCTGTAGGTATATCCATTATTACTGAAAATTTAGTAAAAAATTTAGACATTGCCATAGCATTTTTTGTGCTCTTAGTTATTATATTTGTAGGGATTTTATTCGATATTATAGGAATAGCTGTTACTACTGCAGAGGAAAAACCCTTTCATGCCATGGCTGCAAATAAGGTCAGGGAAGCTAAATATGCAATAAAACTAGTGAGGAATGCAGGACAAGTTTCGAATTTCTGCAACGACGTTATTGGAGATATTTGTGGTATTATCTCAGGAGCTTTAGGTACGACCATAGTGTATAAGCTGATGACAATTTATACTATTGTAAATGCAACTGCACTTACAATTATTATTTCTTCTTTAGTTGCATCTTTTACTGTGGGAGGAAAAGCCCTTGGCAAATCCATTGCCTTAATATATCACGAGAGAATAATATACACTATAGCTAAGATAATTATGGTGTTTGAAAATAATTTAAATATTCGTTTTTTTTCAAAGGAAAAAAACAATAAAAAATAATTTGGAGAGATTAGTTTGAAAAAAAGAGCAGATGTGATTTTATTTGAAAAAGGATTAGTAGAATCTAGGGAAAAGGCTAAAAGAGTGATTATGGAAGGGGCTGTCTTTATAGGCGATAGAAGGGTGGAAAAGCCTGGAGAGAAACTTCATGAGGATTCAGAAATTTTCATAAAGGAAAACCCTATTTCTTATGTCAGCAGGGGCGGGTTGAAACTGGAAAAGGCTATTGAACTATTTGCCATTGATATGAAGAATATAGTTGCTATGGACATTGGTGCATCTACCGGTGGTTTTACAGACTGTATGTTAAAGAATGGGGCCTCGAAAGTCTATGCCGTTGACGTCGGATATGGCCAACTAGATTGGAAGCTTAGAAACGATTCTAGAGTTGTAGTGATGGAAAGAACTAATATTAGAAATGTGGGTATAGAACATATAGGCGGAGACGTGGATTTTATATCTATAGATGTATCTTTTATCTCCCTGAGGCTGGTACTGCCAGTTGCTAAAGATTTATTGAAAGATAGCGGGGAAGTGGTAGCATTGATTAAACCTCAATTTGAAGCTGGTAAAGATAAGGTAGGGAAAAAGGGGATTATTAGAGATAAAAATGTACACTTGGAAGTATTGGAGTCTGTGGCAAGCTTTTCCAATAATCTGGGATTTGGCATTAAAGGAGTGACCTTTTCCCCGATTACAGGTGCAACTGGGAATATCGAGTTTTTGATTTACCTGGAAAAGGGTGGTATAAATAAGGTAGATAGTGAAAGTATATTAAATTTAGTGGAATCGGCTCACATAGAATTAAGTAAGTGATTTTATTGATATGGAGGTCTATATATGTTGGTAGAATTAAATATTCGAAATTTCGCTATTATAGATGAATTAAAAATTAATTTTACTAAGGGTCTAAATATAATTACTGGAGAAACAGGAGCTGGAAAATCTATTTTAATAGAGGCCATAGGTGTCATATTAGGTTCTAGAATTAATAGGGAATACATACAAACTGGTAAGGAGAAGGCCACCTTAGAAGGAGTTTTTTACATTGAAAATCCTCAATCGTTGAAATCCGCCTTAGATGAATACTCCATAGAGTTGGGCGATGACAATTTATTGATTATTACTAAAGAAATTTACTTAAACGGTCCAAGCATATCTAAGGTAAACGGAAAAAATTTAACTTTATCTATGTTAAAATCCGTGACTAATCAATTAGTGGATATTTTTGGGCAACACGAACATCAATCCTTGTTAGACGTGGCAAACCATATATCTTTGGTCGATTCCTTCGGTGACGAGAGACTCCTTGAATTAAAATCTAAAGTTAATTCTCTATATGAGGACTTAAGAATAGAGAAAAATCGAATAATGTCTTTATCTAATGATAGCGGTGAAAGAGACAGAGAGATAGATATCCTAAAATATCAAATTCAAGAAATAGAAGACGCTAATTTAACGCAAAATGATGAGGAAGATATTGAAAACGAATACAGAAAGCTTTCAAATATAAATACTATTTCCCAATCCATAGAAGAGGCAGTTAATTATTTAAGCAGCAATGATTTCAATTATCAGGATATTATAAGTTTATATAACAGGTCTTTAGCATTAATAAGTAGTGCAAAAAAATACGACGGCGCATTGGAAGATTTATATAAAAGAATGGAAGATATTAATTTTGAATTGCAGGATATTAAAAGTGAATTAACGTATTACTTAGAAAATATAGATGTGGATTCTAAAAGAATGTTTTTTTTAGAAGAACGTATTAACATAGTAAATAAGTTGAGAAAAAAATACGGTAATTTTATAAACGATATTATACTATTTAAACAAAAGGCAAAAAGTAGGTTGGAAATCCTACTAAATTATGAAAAAGAATATGAATCTCATAAAATTAAGATTGAAAAACTGCAGGAGTTAATTGAAGATTACTCCACTAGGCTTTCCCTCGAGAGGAAAAAGATTGGCAGAATTTTAGAGGAGAAGATTGAAGTGGAATTAAGGGAATTAAATATGAGCGATATAAATTTTAAAATTAAGTTTGACAAATTAAATGATATTACATTTAATGGACATGATAAGATAGAGTTTCTTATTTCCACAAATCCCGGCGAACACTTAAAATCCTTGACGAAAATTGTTTCAGGTGGGGAGATGTCCAGAATCATGCTTGGCTTTAAAAGTATCATTGCTGTCCAGGACAAAATTCCGACTTTAATTTTTGACGAGATTGATACTGGTATATCCGGTAGAACTGCACAAATAGTGGGCCAAAAAATCAGCAGAATTTCCGGCTCCCATCAAGTAATATGTATCTCCCATTTGCCTCAAATTGCAGCTTTTGCAGACAGTCACTTTGCCATCAATAAAATATACACGAAAAACAAGGCGAAGACCACAGTGACAATGCTCTCGGATAAAGACAGGGTTAAAGAGATGGCTAGGCTTTTAGGTGGAGCCAATCTTACGGATACGACATTGAAACACGCTTCTGAGATGATAAATATGACAAAAAAATTCAAAAAAAATTAATATGAAAAATTAATAAAATGAACCTTAATTCTGTCAATAAGGTTCATTTTTTATGGAAAAATTTAAATTACTTTCTATTTTAATAAGTTTTTAGAGAGAATAATTAATTATAAAAAAGGCTAAATTAAATATGAAATTTTAATTAGGAGGTGGATAAAAGAAAGTTCATTAGGAGAGTGATTTTATTTGCACAAAATAAAGAGTTTTGGTAAGTTATTAACTTTAGTTTTAATATTTATTTTATTTGGTCTAAGTTTAAAGTCAAACAAGATATTATTTTATCCTTCAAATATTAAGATTGTAAAAGGAGAAAATAAAAGTTTTGACATTGCTTTTCCATTTTATCTTACTTTAAACCAAGACGAAGAATCGGTGATTGAGGCCAGTTCTAGTAGTTCAGACAGCATTAATTTCAAAAAGTCTTATTTATTAAATGGCATTGATACAGGTGAAACTAAAGCACAATTAAGATTACTGGGTTTAATTCCAGTGAAGAGTTACAGCATAAATATAGTCAATAGACCGGAATTAATACCTGGCGGCAATGCTATTGGCGTTAGACTTAACACTAAAGGGGTTTTAGTTGTAGCTATAACCGACATAATAGATATAAATGGGCAAAGAAAAAGCCCAGCTAAGGAAGCAGGTCTGAAAGTCGGAGATAATATTTTGGAAATTAACGGTATAAAAGTTGCAGATGTGGAACATATAGTTAAAATATTAAATGATGTAAAAGAGAAAACTGTAAAAATATTAGTTCAAAGAAACAAAGAGGAAATAGTCACAGAAGCTAAACCTATACAAAGTATGCAAGACAATAATTTTCGATTGGGAATATGGGTTAGAGACAAAACATCTGGAATAGGTACTCTTACTTATTTAGATAAAGAGACCAATGAATTCGGAGCATTAGGGCATGGCATAGTAGACGCCGATACTGGAAAATTATTGTCAGTAGACAAAGGAAAAATAATGAATGCAAAAATCTCTAAGGTGGAACAAGGGAAGAAAGGTACACCTGGAGAAATAAGGGGAGTATTTTATGAAGCTAACAATATTATCGGAGATATATCGGCAAATAATTCCTTTGGGATTTTTGGTATAGTAAGGGAAGACTATTTAAAACTATTTAAAAGTAAGCCATTGCAAATAGGTTTTAAAGAAGAAGTCACTGAAGGAAAAGCATATATTTTGACCACTGTTGACAATAATGTTCAAGAAAAGTTTGAAATTGAAATTGTTAAAACACAACCCCAATTAAAAGCTGAACAAAAGAGCATGATAATCAAAATTACGGACAAAAATTTGTTAGATAAAACTGGTGGTATTGTTCAAGGGATGAGTGGTAGCCCTATTATTCAAAACAACAAATTAATTGGAGCTATCACTCATGTTTTTGTTAATGACCCGACAAAAGGTTATGGTATTTATATAGAATGGATGCTGGAACAGTAAGATTTAAATATAAAGTCCTAGAATAATACTCTGGGACTTTTTTAAAAATATATAAAAAAAAGAAGGACTTTTTATAAAGATGTCGAATTAATAAATAGAATAAATTAACAAACTAATAATATAGGGGGATTTTTAGATGAAAAAAACTAGGGTTGTAATTGCGGATGACAATAAGGAATTTTGTGAAATTCTAAATCGACTTATTTCATCTTATGAGGAATTTGAAATCATAGGGATAGCAAAGGACGGCGTAGAAGCATTAGAGTTAATAGAAGAAAATAGACCTGACATATTAGTTCTCGACATTATAATGCCCCATTTAGATGGTCTTGAAGTATTAGAAAGGTTACATAATTCAGAGGACATGTTTTTTCCAAAGGTCATTGTATTGTCTGCAGTGGGTCAAGACAAGATAACCCAAAGGGCCATTGAACTCGGTGCAAGTTATTATGTTGTCAAGCCTTTCGATTTTCAGGTTTTCATTAAAAGATTAAGGGAAATCGCAGGGGACGAATATTCATCTTTTAAAATTAATGAAGTGGAGGATGATTATTTTGTTAAAAGGCAGGTGCCTATAGAAAATAATCTAGAGACAAGAATAACAAAGATTATCCACGAAATAGGTATACCAGCTCATATAAAAGGCTATTTATACTTAAGGGAAGCCATAACTATGGTAGTTAAAGATATGGACTTTTTGGGGGCAATCACAAAGGAATTATATCCCCATATTGCTGAAAAATTTAACACAACGCCTTCTAGGGTTGAAAGGGCAATCAGACATGCCATTGAGGTATCTTGGACTAGGGGCAGACTGGATACCATAAACCAATTATTTGGTTATACAATAAATAATGACAAAGGTAAACCAACTAACTCTGAATTCATTGCACTTATAGCTGATAAATTAAGGCTTGAACAAGGCGATAGAGCCGCAAATATCTAGTTATTTAGACATCCGCCTAGTTGTTTAGGTGGATGTCTATATTTAAAAGTTTACTTTTATTGATGCAGGTTTCCAAGTTTTAGGATATACTATATATATCATTTTTATTAGGATTAATAATTAGGAGGGATATATACTTATGGGTTTTGAAGAAAAAACCATGAAATCAGATAAACTTTATGAGGGTAAGATTCTTAACCTTAGGGTAGATACAGTGGAGTTGCCGGACAAAAAATACTCGAAACGCGAGATTATTGAACATCCAGGAGGTGTAGGAGTTATTCCAATTGCTGAAGATAATACCATAGTTTTAGTAAGACAGTACAGAAAAGCAGTAGAAAAGTTTTTATTGGAAATACCTGCTGGTAAATTGGAATTGAATGAAGAACCGAGAATAACGGCAATTAGGGAGCTTAAAGAGGAAACGGGGTATACTACGAAAAAAATGGATTACCTTCTTGAATTCCATACATCACCAGGTTACACTAACGAGAAAATTTATCTGTTTTTAGCGACTGAATTAGTTGAGGGGGATCCTATACCCGATAACGGCGAATTTATTGAAGTAGAAAAATACAGTATTGATACCCTTGTAAAAATGGTAGACAGGGGAGAGATATTAGATAGTAAAACTATTATAGGTATTAATTTTGCTAAAAAGTATTTAGAAAAGAACATGAAGTGATATTATTTTCCTTCTTAGCATACTATATTTTAAGGTTTGCATGGAAGGAGAAAACTTAAAATGCTGATTAAATTTAAAATATTATGTAAAAGACATTTACAAAATAACTTTACCTTATATTTAGTACTTATTAGCTGTTTTATGGTGGGAATAATCGTAGGTTCTATTATAGTCAATCGTTCTGATGGAGATTTTGACGATAAGTTATATGAAATTACAGACAACTTATCTTCGTCGTTAATTACAAATTTTAAATTTGTTTTACCCATTTATTTACTGGGATTAGTACGATTTGGCATAATTTTCACACCTTTAATTTTATGCTGGAAAGGGTTGAATATTGGATTTACTGTAGGTGCCATAGTGAAGATATTTGGAGCAAGAGGGTTTATTTTTACAGTCTTAGGATTGTTACCTCAGTACTTTATTACCATACCTGGATTGTTGGGAATTAGTGCAATTAGTTTATCTAATTCAAACCATCTAAACAAAGGCATCAGAAGGGGAAAAGATAATTATTCAAACTTTGGGGACTATTCTATGATATCAATACTTTTACTAATTTTATTTTTCATAGGGAGTCTTGTGGAAGTTTACGTTACACCTTTTTTTTACAATTTTATTAATTAATTTTTCTATTTTGTTTTAGGGGAGAATAATATGGATATTATGATTGAGTATTCAGACTATATAAAAAATGAAAAGAAATTGACACCTAATACTTCAGAAGCATATTTGAGAGATATTAATCAATTTAAAAAATATTTACGAAAGATGGAAGTCGGAGATATTGACAAGGTCAGTAAAACCACTATTATTACGTATTTACTGAGTCTTCAAAAAAGTGGAATTTTAGCTTCTACCATTTCAAGAAAGTTAGCTTCCATTAGATGTTTTTTCCAATACTTGTTGAACAACAACTACATAAGTGAAGATCCCACATTAAATTTAAAATCCCCCAAATCGGAAAAAAAGCTTCCAACTATCTTAACGGAAGATGAAGTAGACTTGTTACTATCTCAACCAAAGCCAACTAATTTTAAGGGAATGAGGGACAAGGCTATGTTGGAGCTACTGTATGCAACCGGACTTAAAGTCTCAGAAATAGTTGCGTTAAATACGGGGGATATCATGTTAAACTCTTCTTTAGTGGCTATTAGGGATAAGGATAATAAAAGGGTTATTCCCATAGGAAAGACGGCCATGGAAGCTTTAACGAAATATATGGAGACCTATAGATTAGATGATCAAAAAGAAGACCAAATAGAGCCTCTTTTTCTGAATTATGCAGGAAAGAGGCTAACAAGGCAAGGATTTTGGAAAATAATAAAGTTTTATACTAATAAAGCAGATATTAAGAAAGAAATAACGCCGCATATGTTTAGGCATTCATTTGCTGTTCACTTAATTGAAAATGGAGCAGATATGAAGACTGTTCAGGAAATTTTAGGTCATTCAGACATATCTACTACTCAGATATATGCATTTGCTTCTAATCAAAAAGAACTTGGAGAGGTATATAAAAATTCACACCCAAGAGCATAGGAGGAGAATAATGGATTATTTAAAAAAAATCAAAGCAAGCGTAGATTTTATTAAGGAAAAATTAGATAGCAATCCGACTGTGGGACTGATATTAGGTTCGGGTCTTGGAAGCTTGGCTGAAAAGATATCAGAACCGGCAATTTTTAAATATGAAGATATACCAAACTTTCCCAAGTCTACTGTAGAAGGACATGCTGGAAGATTGGTGATTGGTAAGTTAGGGGGGAAGATTGTAGTAGCTATGCAGGGTAGATTTCATTACTATGAAGGTTATCCCCTTAAAGACGTGACTTTCCCAATAAGGGTAATGATAGGTCTCGGCATAGATAGCCTTTTGGTTACCAATGCAGCTGGAGGTGTTAATCTCGACTTTATTCCCGGTGATTTAATGATTATCAAAGACCATATTAACTTTGCGGGACAAAATCCCTTAATAGGGAAAAATCTTGATGAGTTAGGGCAAAGATTTATTGACCTGTCTAGGGCATATAATAGGGAATATATCGAAATAGCTAAATCTGTAGGAAAAGATATTGCAATTGATTTAAAAGAGGGAGTTTATATGTGGTTTTCAGGGCCTACTTATGAAACCCCTGCAGAGGTAAGATTAGCAAGAATTTTGGGAGCTGATGCTGTGGGTATGTCAACGGTTCCCGAAGTAATAGTGGCAAATCACGAGGGAATTAAGGTTTTAGGCATTTCAACTATTACTAATATGGCCGCTGGTATTTTAGACCAACCTTTAAGCCATGCAGAAGTAGTAGAGACTTCTAAAATGGTAAAGGAAAAGTTTGAAAAACTAATAATTGAAATTCTACACAGAATTTAGATGGAGTGATTTTTTTGAGGATATATGACATTATTAAAAAGAAAAGAGATGGGTTATCTCTCTCTACTGAAGAGATAAATTATTTTATCAGCAATTATACAAAAGGAAATATACCTGATTATCAAGTTTCTGCCCTTTTAATGGCTATTTTTATAAATAAAATGAACGAAAGAGAAACTTTTGACTTAACTAAGGCCATGGTAGATTCAGGAGACACTTTTGATTTGTCGTCTATAAGGGGGATAAAGGTTGACAAGCATTCTACTGGCGGTGTAGGCGATACAACTACATTAATCTTAGGTCCAATGATTGCTGCAGCTGGTGTTCCTTTTGTGAAGATGTCTGGCAGGGGCCTAGGTCACACTGGAGGGACATTGGATAAATTAGAGTCAATAAAAGGTTTTAAAGTTGAGTTGACTAATGAAGAATTTAGCAAAATTGCAAATGACGTTAATTTGGCTATTTGTAGTCAAACTGGAAATATTACCCCTGCCGACAAGAAACTTTATGCATTGAGGGATGTAACAGCCACTGTAGATAATTTATCGTTAATTGCTGCTAGTATAATGAGTAAAAAACTTGCCATTAAATCAGATGCCATAATTTTGGATGTTAAAGTGGGTTTAGGTGCATTTATGAAGAGTTTAAAGGATGCCACAAAATTAGCTGAGGAAATGGTTAGGATTGGAAGTTCCTATGGAAGAGAAACAGTTGCAGTAGTGACAAATATGGATGAACCTTTAGGAAGAACCATAGGAAATGCCTTGGAAGTTGAAGAAGCAATCAATACATTAAATGGAAAGGGGCCCGACGATTTAATGGAGGTTTGTTTGACCCTAGGTTCAAAGCTGTTGGTCTTGGCTAAAAAGGCAAGTGACGAATCCAATGGCAGAGAAATATTACTGGGTACAATACAGTCTGGTAGTGCCCTGGAAAAGTTCAAGCAAATGGTGGGCTTACAAGGTGGGGATGTTTCGTATGTTGAAGATACTAGTTTACTGCCAAAAGCGAAATATATAATTGAGGTAAAATCAGAGAAAAAGGGTTTTGTAAAATCCTTAAATGCTGAACAAATTGGAGAATGTGCTTTAATTTTAGGTGCTGGAAGAGATACAAAAGAAACGAAATTGGATTTGGCAGTAGGAATTGTGTTAAATAAAAAGGTCGATGACGAGGTTGGTAAAGGTGAAACATTGGCCTATATACATGCCAATAATTTAGAAAAGGGAAATGAAATTAAAGAAAGACTACTTAATATTTATAATATTGGAGAAAAAAATCCAGAATTAAAAACTCTAATATATAGAGAAATACATTAATCAGCCAATTATTGTAAGATGAATTTTTGCATAAGCCTTGATTTTATGGATAACATAAAAGTAAATATATGGAATGGAGGTAATAGGTTGAAGAGGAGACTTGTATCCATTATATTAGTACTTTTTGTTTCCATAATTTCTTTTAGGTCTTTTGCTGATGCTGATTTAAATATCAATGCGAAATCTGCCATACTTATGGATGTCAATACTGGTGAAATCATATACAATTTAAATGAACACGACAGATTGTCACCTGCCAGTATAACGAAAATCATGACTTTGTTGTTGGGAGCTGAGGCGGTTGAATCTGGAAGAATTTCTTTAGATGACAAGGTTATAATTACTGAACATGCTTCTAGAATGGGAGGGTCCCAAGTGTATCTAGAGCCAGGAGAAACTCAGCTTGTAGAAGATCTTTTTAGGGCTATTGCCATACGCTCTGCCAATGATGCTTCAGTGGCATTAGCTGAATTTATCTCTGGATCAGAGGAGGCATTTGTAAATCTAATGAACCAAAGGGCACAGAAATTGGGAATGGAAAACACCTTTTTTTCAAATGCCAGTGGTTTACCAGATTCCAATCACTATACATCTTCATATGATGTTGCATTGATGTCTCGTGAGCTGCTAAAACACTCCATGGTAAGTGAATGGCTAACTACTTACATTTATGATATGAAGGTTGGTAAAAACAAGTCTAGCACACAAACCATGGTAAATACTAACAGACTTATTAAAGAATACGAAGGAACGACAGGTATAAAGACTGGTTCTACTAATGAAGCAGGGTTTTGTCTTTCGGCATCAGCAATGAGGGGCAATCTTGAATTAATTGCAGTCGTTATGGGTTCAAACAGTTCGCAAATTAGGTTCAGTGAAACTAAAAGAATGTTAGACTTTGGTTTTGCAAATTACGAATCCATAAATATAGGTAAAAAAGGGGATCTTATGGCTACTTTGCCTGTGGAGAAAGGGAAGGTCACAGAAGTTGATATAGTATTATCTAGAGATAGTTATGTACTGCTGCCAAAAGGAGAAAAGGGAAATATCTCCCAAGACGTCATCTTACCTGATGTAATTAAGGAGCCCATGGCTGCTGGAGAAGTGATTGGTGAACTTGTCATTGTCTTAGACGGTAAAGAAGTAGATAAAATCAAACTGATTATAAAATCTGATATAGAAAAGGCTAATTTATTTAATATGATAAATCGGGTTCTAAAGGGTTATTTTAAGGGAATATAGATTATTTAACATTACAACCTCGACTTTAACTAGCCGAGGTTGTATAATATTTATATAGAATAAGGAAAGGGGTATTTTGTGGGCATAGTTTACAGTTTACCTGGACTTCTTGTGGCTATTATTTTTCATGAATTGGCCCATGGATATACTGCCTTCATATTGGGAGATAGAACAGCAAAAGATGCAGGCAGATTGACCTTAAACCCCATAAAGCATATAGATGTGATGGGTTTTATTTTCATGCTTATTTTTAAATTTGGTTGGGCCAAGCCCGTTCCAATAAATCCGTATAAGTTTCGAAACAGAAAATTAGGAATTATATTAGTATCCTTAGCAGGACCAATGACCAATTTTATACTTTCAATTATAATAGGTTTAATCTATTCTTTAAACATTTTCAAAGGCCCTATTGCCAACGAAATATTGATAGTTGCTCTTTGGTACAATATCATGCTGGGTGTATTTAATCTATTGCCTTTCCCGCCATTGGACGGATCAAAAATATTAGCCAGTTTATTGCCAAAAAAATTGGAATATAAGTTTTATCGCTATGAAAGGTATTTTTGTATTGTCCTCCTGTTTTTAGTAGGCACAAATATTATACCCAGGATAATGGGACCAGTAATAGAAGGTGCACTTAATATTTTACTGGTAATATTAAGTTTTTTAAGGGGAATTATTTATGGATTATAAAGTAATGATTGATGTATTTGAAGGACCGATGGACTTACTTTTGCATCTAATTGATAGAGCTGAATTAGATATTTACGATATTCCTATTAATGAAATCGCCAGTCAATTTGTTGAATATATAAGAAAAATGGAAGAATTAAACTTAGATGTGGCCAGTGAATTTTTAGTCATGGCAGCGACTCTTTTAGAGATTAAATCCAAGATGCTTTTGCCTAAAATAGATAAAGAGGATGGGGAGCCTTTGGAAATTGAAGAAGATCCAAGGGCAGAGTTAATTAAAAGGTTGGTAGAATATAAAAGGTATAAAAATGCAGCTGATGAGTTAAGAAATTTTGAAGACCTTCATTTAAAAGTATTCTATAGACCTAAGGAAGATTTTTTTGAATACAAGGACGAACAAATTACTCTGGAGGGTTTTGATTTATATTCCCTGTATGAAACTTTTAATAGTATTTTAAAACGAAGGAATATAGAACCAAAATTCTTAAATATTACGGAAATACAAAGGGAAGAGTACACACTTGAAGGATGTATCCTCGATATCAAGGAAAGACTTAATAAGGGGCACCCAATTAAATTTAGTAACTTAATTGAAAATAGCAATTTGGGAGAAATTATCGCATATTTTTTATCTATCTTGGAATTGATTGATGTAAAGTATATCAACGTAGTTCAGGAAATAGACTTTGCAGATTTAATTATTTTCAGAAAGTTAGAAGGTGAACAGTAACATGGAAAATCAAGAGTTAAAAGCCATAATAGAGGCATTGTTATTTACTTGGGGAGACCCATTGGAATTAAAGGATATAGCAGATGTTTTGGAAAAGGACGAAAAGGCAGTAAATGAAATTTTAGATGAAATGATGGGAGAGTTTGACTACAGTAGAAGAGGAATTAGAATTGTAAAGGCAAATAAATCTTATCAATTTTCCACAAGACCGGAGCATTTTAATTGGATTAAAAAGTTGTCTAGTCCTAGATTTACTAGAAACTTATCTAATGCTGCAATGGAAACCTTGTCCATTATTGCTTACAGGCAACCGATTATAAAATCAGACATAGAGGCAATTAGGGGAGTCAGAAGTGATAGGTCCATAGAAACTCTCATGGATAGGGGATTAGTTAAGGAACTGGGAAGATTAGAAAAAGTAGGAAGGCCTATTATATATGGAACTACAGATTTATTTTTGAGGTCTTTTGGATTAGAAAGTTTGGATAATTTACCTATTTTGGAAGAATTCAACGAAAATATGGAAAATATTGAATTTGGAGAATAATACTATATGGGTATTATTTTTCTTTTTTATAGGCAAAATACTTAGTAAAATCAAGGGAGGAATATTTGTTGAATAAAGTAAAATATCTATTAATATTATTGATAAGTATTTTGTCTTCTAGTATAGTATATGGTGAAAACTTAAATTTGAGCGGTCAATCAGCAATACTGATGGAATCGCAAACAGGTAGAATTCTTTTTGAAAAAAATGCCTATAAGAAATTGCCAATGGCTAGTACAACAAAAATTATGACTGCATTGGTTGCCATCGAAAAAGGAAATTTGGAGGAAAACGTTTTAATCCGAGGCGATAGTGTGGGGATAGAAGGTTCAAGTATTTATTTAAAGGAAAAAGAAGTAATAAAACTTAGAGATTTACTTTATGGACTAATGCTCCAATCAGGCAATGATGCTGCAGTGGCCATAGCTTCTCATATAGGGGGTACAGTTGAGCAATTTGTGGATTTTATGAATATAAAAGCTAAGGAAATAGGTGCCGTAAATACTAATTTTAAAAACCCCCACGGTCTTCCTGACTCTGAGCATTATACAACGGCCTATGATCTGGCAATGATTACTAGAGAAGCTTTTTCCAATAGTGAATTTGTCGAAATTGTAAGCACTAAGTCCTATGTATCCAATAGGACAGAAAATAATTATTTCTACAATAAAAACAAGACCCTATGGGATTATGAAGGGGGAGATGGCGTTAAAATCGGTTATACAATGAGCTCAGGCAGATGTCTAGTTTCTTCCGCAACAAGGAATAATATGAAAATCATAGCTGTAACTCTTAACGGCCATGATTGGTTTAATGACAATTATAAATTATTGGACTATGGTTTTGAAAATTTTAAAATGTATATGTTATATGACAAAAGCCAATTTGTAGGCAAGGTACCCACTGAAGGAGGTATTGTAGATTATCTTAATTTAATTACGGAAGATCAATTATACTATCCATTAAAAGATGGAGAAAGAGAAAATGTAAAAATAGTTGCAGATTTGCCTGAATTAATTCAACTACCTGTGGAAAAAGGAGAAAAGATTGGTAGTATCTATACTTATTTAGATGGAAAGTTACTATCAAGGAATATGGTAGTGGCGAAAAACTCCATTACAAAATCCAATATAATACTTAGATTATTTAATAGAATTAAGGGTAAATAGAATTTATACGCAAAAGAGAAGAGGTATTTAAATGAGACTTCAGAAATATATAGCACTGTGTGGCGTTACATCAAGGAGAAAGGCAGAGGATTTAATTGTTTCAGGTAAGGTAAAGGTCAATAATAAAATAATTACAGAACTGGGTACAGTAGTGGATCCTAATAAAGATAAAGTAAGGGTAAGTGATAAGTTAATTAGTCTTGAAACCACTAAGGTTTATATAATGCTAAATAAGCCTGTGGGATTTGTAACTACATTAAAGGATGAGAAAAACAGAAGAGTAGTTACAGACTTGATTGAAGGAGTGGAAGAAAGAATTTATCCCGTAGGTAGATTGGATGCCGACACAACAGGTCTTCTTATTTTGACAAATGACGGCGATTTGGCGTACAAATTAACTCATCCTAAATACGAAATACAAAAGAGATATATAGCTATTGTGGAAGGCGTACCAAATAGATTTGAATTAGAAAAATTCAGGAATGGTCTTAAAATACATGGCAAGTTGACAGCTAAGGCAGGTATCAAAATTTCTAAAAGATATGAAGACGAATCGATTTTAGATATAATAATTCACGAAGGAAGAAATAGACAGGTAAAAAAAATGTGCGAAGCTATCAATCATCCAGTAAAAAAATTAAAGAGAATCGCCATAGGAGAGTTGGAATTGGGAGGATTAAATCTAGGAAATTGGAGATATCTTGAAGAAGAAGAAATAAAATATTTAAAACAATTGTAAATTGCGGAGGTATATATGCTGATATTCAGGAAATATCAAAATAAAGACAAAGATGATATTGTAAAATTATTGGGACAGGAAGGAATTTTAGATTTTAATTTTGGCGGTACAATATATGTAGCTGTAGAGGATGAAGGATTAGTAGGTGTAGGCAAAGGAGAAAAAATAAAGGGCAAGTGGTATATTAGCAACCTAGTTATATTGAAAGAAAAAAGGGGACGAGGATTAGGAGATGCACTTCTTAGATCCGTATTAAATAGAATTAACAACCAAGGTGCAAAATGGATTTATTCAAAGGTTAATGAGAAATATTTAATCAATAAAGGCTTTGAATTGAATGAAATAGGAGAGTTACAGTTAGATATGGATGAATTCTTTGATCAACCATGTGTCGGTTCATGTAGTTGCCATGTATAGGGAAATAGTAAATAATATTAAGATATGGAAAGACATAGTCACAAAATGCGTAAAACCTGGACAAATAGTAGCCGATTGTACAGTAGGCAATGGAAACGACACATTATTATTGTGTGAACTAGTTGGGGAAGAAGGAAAGGTCTATGGATTTGATATCCAGAGGGAAGCACTGGATATAACATCGAAAAAACTTAGTTTATCACAAAAATATTGTCAGGTACATTTGATACAGGACGGTCATGAAAATATAGATAAGTATGTAAATGAAAAATTAGATTTTATTGTCTATAATTTAGGATATTTGCCCAAGGGGGACAAATCCATAAGGACTAATAAGGATACTACAATAATTAGTTTACAAAAGGCGATACTGCTGTTAAATAATAATGGTATTATTTTAATCACTAGTTACACAGGACACGAAGGCGGCATGGATGAAAAGATTGCAGTTGAAAAGTTTTTGAAAGATTTGGATCAAAAGTTATTCAATGTGTTGAAATACGAGTTCATTAATCAAAAAAATTTTCCGCCTATTTTATATGCTATAGAAAAATCAAATAACAGGAGGTAATTAAATGTCAGGCATTAAAATTACTGATACTATTTTAAGAGATGCTCATCAGTCATTAATCGCTACTAGGATGACATTGGAAGATATGCTTCCAATAGCCGATAAACTTGATAATGTGGGGTTTCATGCCTTGGAAATGTGGGGAGGAGCTACATTCGATTCCTGCTTAAGGTATCTAAATGAAGACCCTTGGGAAAGGCTACGGGCCTTAAGAAAGGCATTTAAAAAGACTAAACTGCAAATGCTCCTAAGGGGACAGAACCTTTTAGGATACAGGCATTATCCAGATGATGTCGTTGAGGAATTTGTAAAGAAATCCATTGAAAATGGAATCGACATCGTTAGAGTTTTCGATGCTTTAAATGATATTAGAAATATTAGGACTTCCATTGAAGCCACAAAAAAATATGGAGGCCACGCTCAGGCAGCAATTTCCTATACAATAAGTCCAGTTCATAATACTAAGTATTATGTGGATTTAGCTTTGGAGATGGCAGATATGGGGGTGGATTCCATATGTATAAAAGATATGTCAGGGATATTATTACCATATCCTGCAGAGGAGTTAGTAAGGGAAATGAAGAAGGTAATTAAGGTACCCATAGAGGTTCATTCCCATTTTACTAGTGGAATAGCTAATCAAACTTATATGAAAGCTATAGAAGCAGGTGCAGATATTGTAGATACTGCAATATCGCCTATGGGCAACGGAACATCTCAGCCTGCAACGGAACCATTGATTGCATCTTTAGAGGGATCACCATATTATCCTACGGATATAAATATGGAATTGTTACTAGAAGTATCTGATTATTTTAAGGGCCTAAGGGAAAAATATCTAAAAGAGGGCCTTTTAGATCCAAAAGTACTAAATGTAGATGTAAATACGTTAATCTATCAAGTACCTGGCGGAATGTTATCTAATTTGGTATCTCAGCTAAAGAGCCAAGGTAGAGAAAACCAATTTGAGGAGGCTTTGAAAGAAGTTCCAAAAGTAAGGGAAGACTTTGGATATCCGCCTCTAGTTACTCCTATGAGCCAAATTGTAGGCACTCAGGCTGTATTTAACGTTATACTCGGTGAAAGATACAAAATGGTCCCAAATGAGGCTAAAAACTACGTAATGGGCTTATATGGTAAACCTACTTTGCCTATATCAAATGAAATAAAGGAAAAAATCATAGGTTCTGAAGAAATTTTCACTGGAAGGCCAGCAGATTTAATGGAGCCTCAGCTAGATGAATTTAAGGAGGAGATTAAACAATATATAGAGCAGGAAGAAGATGTTTTAACATATGCATTATTTCCCCAGGTAGCTTTAGAGTTTTTTAAAAACAGACTGGCAGAAAAATATAAAATAGACAACAATTTATTGGACCAAGAGTACCAGATATATCCAGTTTAACCGAGTCGAAAGACTTGGTTTTTTTATGCTTAGATAGGACAGAATGTTAAGTATATTGCAATAAAAAATTCATTCCCATATAAAATGAAATAAATCTTGCAAAGAATATTCTAGTTTGATATTATTAAGTTAAGGAATTAATATCTGGGGAGGGAGAAAAAATGACAACAGCTACAAAGACAAAAAAGACTCTTGTTGTTGAAGAAAACTGGTGTAAGGGTTGCGGTATTTGTGTTGCATTTTGTCCTAAAAGCGTATTAGAAATAAGGAACGGAAAAGTAAATATAAAGGATTTAGATTCATGCATTCAATGCGGTCAATGTGAGTTGAGATGTCCAGATTATGCAATTTATCTAGGGGGAGATTAATATGGGAGAGAGATTTGTTAAACTGATGCAGGGAAATGAAGCCTGTGTCGATGCAGCTATTGCTGCAGGCATGAAATTCTATGCAGGGTATCCTATTACTCCGTCAACGGAAATAGCTGAATTGTCTGCGGAAAAATTGCCTAGGATTGGTGGTCGTTTTATACAAATGGAAGACGAAATTGCAGGTATATCAGCCATAATTGGAGCATCCATAGCAGGGACTAAGTCTATGACAGCCACAAGCGGTCCAGGGTTTTCACTTAAGCAAGAAGGCATTGGCTATGCTGTAATCACCGAGACCCCATGTGTCATAGTTAATGTGCAAAGGGGAGGACCCAGTACTGGATTGCCTACAGCACCTGCTCAAGGCGATATAATGCAAGCTAGATGGGGTACCCATGGAGATCATTCGATTATAGCTCTGTATCCATGGTCCGTAAGAGAGATTTACGACGCCACCATAAGAGCTTTTAATTTATCTGAAAAGTACAGAACTCCCGTAATATTATTGATGGATGAAGTAATTGGACATATGAGGGAAAGAATTGAATTACCTACAGATGAAGAATTGACAATAATTAATAGAAAAAAACCTTCCTGTCCACCTGAAGAATACAAACCATATAAAGTAAATGAAGGAGATATAGTGCCGGAAATGGCTGGATTTGGCGAAGGATATAGATTTCACGTTACAGGTTTAACCCATGGAGAATCGGGGTTCCCAAGTAGCAATGGAGAAGTGGCTGAAAATTTAATTAGAAGATTGGTCGGCAAGATTGAAGACAATAAAGATGATATTGTAGAAGTTCATGAGTATTTACTAGATGATGCAGATATGGCCGTAATTGCTTTTGGATCAACTGCAAGATCAGCTAAATCAGCAGTCGATATTTTGAGAACAGAAGGGTATAAAATTGGAATGTTTAGGCCTATTACAATTTGGCCATTAGCGGAAAAACAATTAGAGGAATTATCTATAAAATTAAAAAAGGTTATTGTAGTGGAGATGAACGTAGGCCAGTATTATTTAGAGGTTGATAGGGTAGCTGGTAAAAATACAAAAGTTGAAAAATTCGGCAAAGTAAATGGTGAATTAATTACCCCAGAGGAAATAGTATCTTATATAAAGGAGGGTAATCATGCCTAGTAATTTAGTAAATGAATATTTCCGAACTGAAAATCTACCTCACATTTGGTGCCCCGGATGTGGAAATGGAATAGTTACAAGGGCAATTGTAAAGGCAGTTGACAATTTAGGTTTAAATAGAGAGGATACATGTGTCGTTTCGGGCATTGGATGTTCCTCAAGAGCATCTGGATATCTAGATTTTAATACAATTCATACGACACACGGTAGGGCCTTAGCTTTTGCAACAGGCATCAAATTAGCAAAGCCTGATTTGAACGTAATTGTAATAACTGGTGATGGAGATTCATCTGCTATTGGTGGAAATCATCTGATCCATGCAGCTAGAAGAAATATAGATATTACAACTATTGTTTTCAATAACAATACCTATGGTATGACTGGCGGTCAATATTCACCGACAACACCAACTGGCGATAAGGGCACAACAGCACCTTACGGTAATATTGACATGGCTTTCGATTTATGTAAATTAGCAGAGGCAGCAGGTGCCACCTATGTCAGTAGAGGTACAATATATACGACAAATATGCTGATAAAGCTAGTGGAAAATGGCATTAAAAACAAGGGTTTTTCCTTTGTAGAAGCCATGACTATATGTCCTACTTATTACGGGAGAAAAAACAAAAAAGGCGAAGCTGTGGATATGATGACTTATTTAAAAGATTATGCAATTAATGTGGCAGCTTATGATAAATTGACAGATGAACAAAGGGAAGGAAAATTTATTATTGGAGAACTTTATAAAAGCGAAAGACCTGAATATACAGAGGAATATCAAAAGATAATAAATTCTTTTGCAGAGGAGGTATAATATGGCACACCACGAAATTAGATTGACAGGTTCTGGTGGTCAAGGACTTATTTTAGCCGGGATTATACTAGCTGAGGCCGCTTTATATGACGGATTAAATGTTGTTCAGTCACAATCTTATGGTCCAGAGGCTAGAGGAGGAGCCAGTAAGGCTGAAGTAATCATCAGCGACAGTGAAATCAGCTATCCAAAGGTAGATAAATGCGATTTGATGTTAGCTCTGACTCAAGCGTCATGTGACAAATATATAGATACTTTGAAACCAAAAGGCATACTAATAGCGGATAAATCCGTCGACAATATACCAAAAAGGGATGATATAACTATTTATATCCTTCCTATTTTAGAAACAGCACAGAAGGATTTGGGAAAACCTATGGTATCTAATATAGTAGCCCTAGGGGGAATCTATGAAATAACAAAGCTAGTATCTAGGGATTCTTTGGAAAAAGCTGTACTTAGGAGAATTCCAAGGGGAACGGAAATGTTAAATAAAAAAGCTTTAGAAGAAGGGTATAATCTTATAAAAAATCATAAGGAAGAGTGTTATGGCGATGGATGTTGATCTTATAAAAAAAATTCAAAATGATTTTAATACTTTAAGTAAAGGGCAAAAATTAATTGCCGAGTACATAATAAATAATTATGGAAAAGCAGCCTTCATGACAGCTGCCGCCTTGGGCAATACTGTTCAAGTGAGCGAATCAACAGTCGTTAGATTTGCCCACGCATTGGGTTATGAAGGCTACAAGGATTTACAAAGAGAACTACATGAGCTTATTAAAAACAAGCTAACTACTGTCCAGAGATTATCTATGGTGGAAAGCCATTCTAATAAGGAAAGCGAATTAAAAGGTGCTATGGAAAAAGATATAGACAATATTCAAAAAACTATAAATGAAATCAGCCACGATTCCTTTAGAAAAGCCATAGAATTAATATTAAAGGCAGAAAATATCTATATCCTTGGACTTCGATCTTCGGCATTTTTAGCGGGATATCTAGGGTTTTACCTTAATTTCCTGATAAAAGGCGTTAAAGTGGTCACATCTGGCCCCAATGACGTATTTGAACAATTGTTAAAGGCGGATGCTAATGATGTTATCATAGGTATTAGTTATCCGAGGTATTCTAAGAGAACTTTAGAGGCGTTAGATTTCTGTAAGGAAAAGGGATGCAAGATTATAAGCATCACAGATAGTTTAATATCTCCAGCATCTAAGTATTCTGATATATCCTTAATAGCTAGCAGTGATATGTTATCCTTTGTTGACTCTCTTGTAGCTCCCATGAGTCTAATCAATGCGTTGATAGTGTCAGTCGGTATGGAAAAACGAAATGATATAACGATGTATTTTGAAGAATTAGAGGGTATTTGGAACAAATATAACGTTTATGATGTTAGTAATTATTCAGACAAATAAAAATGGCATTGCCATTTTTATTTACTCTAGATTATCATAAGAGATGTTATCATAAATGATAAATTCCATTATAACTTTTTTCTGCTATAATATAAATATGCAAACTAGGATTTTTTACTACATTGGGGGGATAAATATGAAAAAGATTTTTTTAATTAGACATGGTGAATCGGAATGGAATATCTTACATAAGATTCAAGGACAGAAAAATGTACCTTTGACTGATAACGGCAGGGAACAGGCTAAACAACTTGGCAATCGATTAATTAATGAAAATATAGATATAATATATACTAGTGACCTATCCAGGGCTCTGGAAACGGCAAATACTATATCAAAATTCATTAGAAGGCCAGCCATTAAATCTAAAGAAATAAGGGAAATTAATTTCGGCCCGTGGGAAGGTATGACACTAGAAGAGATTAAAAAAGGATATAAGCAAGAATATTGTAAATGGTTAAAAGAACCACATAAATTAAAATTAGATGATGGAGAAACTTTAGAAATGTTGGAGAAAAGGGCAATGGGATTTGTGAATGATATATTGAATAACAACAATAGCAAAAATATTGCAATAGTCTCTCATAGTGCTACTTTAAAGGTAATCATATTAAATTTATTGGGAATTGGAAACTCTTATTATAAAAATATAACTTTAAAAAACGTATCTGTAAGTATTATAGAGAGAAGAGATTATAACAATGTATTGACATTGCTAAACGACACTTCACATTTAAAGGGGTTAAAATAGATGACAGAAAACATTGGAATAATTGGTGCTGGACCCTCTGGGATTGTAGCTGCAGGAATTGCAGGCTCATTGGGCAAAGATGTTACATTGATTGAAAAGAACGAAAGAATTGGGAAAAAATTATTTATTACTGGAAAAGGCCGATGTAATATAACTAATAGTGCACCTATTGAAGATTTTTTTGATAAGGTAATGAGAAATAAAACATTTTTATATAGTAGCTTTTATACATTTAACAACATCGATATTATGAATTTACTGGAAGACTACGGTTTAAAAATTAAAATAGAGCGAGGAAACAGGGTATTTCCCGCAAGTAATAAATCCTCCGATGTAATTTCAACATTTCATAAATTTTTACAGGATAAAAATGTCAGTATTGAATTAAACACGAAGGTAGAAAAGATAATTTTTACTGATAATAGATTTACAGTTTTAGCAAATGATAGGAAATATATTTTTGATAAGCTATTGCTTTGTACAGGTGGGAAGTCTTATCCTTCTACTGGTTCCACTGGTGATGGATATAGATTTGCAAAGGAACTAGGGCATTCTATAACTCCCTTGAGACCTTCATTGGTTCCCATTGTTTTAAGTGATTCTTGGGTCAAGGAATTACAGGGATTATCTCTAAAAAACGTAAAAATTTCTGCTTTCTCTAGTGGTAAGCTACTATATGAGGAATTTGGTGAAATGGTATTTACACATTACGGCATATCGGGCCCCATAGTCCTATCCATGAGCAATTATTTACATAAATATCTAGAAAAGGATATTACTATTTTTTTGGACTTAAAACCTGCCTTAGATTTTGAAAAATTGGATAATAGACTACTTAGAGATTTTAATCAGAATGCTAATAAGCAAATTAAAAACTCCTTGGATGATTTATTGCCACAAAAAATAATTCCTCTCATAATTACCCTCTCAAAAATCCATCCTGAAAAGGTAATTAATCAAATTACCAAAGAGGAAAGGAAAAATTTAATTAGCATATTGAAGGGATTTCCCATGAATTTTAAATCTTTTCGTCCCATAGAAGAAGCTATAATTACTTCAGGTGGTATCTCTATAAAGGAGATAAATCCTTCAACTATGGAATCTAAAATAATACCTGGATTGTTTTTCTCAGGTGAAATAATCGATGTAGATGCTTTAACAGGTGGATTTAATTTACAAATAGCATATTCAACTGGCTATTTAGCAGGCATTAATATTTAATATATATTGAAAATCTCTTGTCTACTCCTTGAATTTAATATATAATTATGAAGAAACCATATTTAAACATTGATAGGTTACTTTGTTTAAGTAAGGCTTAAATTAGCCACCTAATGGTGGTTATTGTTTTGTTGATGTGGATTTTGGGAGGATAATTATGAAAAGAAACATAACAGTTGCCATAGATGGGCCTGCAGGGGCAGGGAAAAGCACTGTCGCCAAAAAACTGGCTGCAGCATTATCATTTGAATATGTAGATACGGGTGCAATGTATAGGGCCTTGACTTTAAAGGTACTTAGTCTTGGCATCGATCCCAAAGATAGGATTGGAGTAATATCTACCATGGAAAACACATCTATCGATTTTAGGGACAATCATATTTACCTTGACAATGAACAAGTAGATAAAAAAATAAGGGAAAACATAATAAACCAAAATGTTTCTTTTATTGCCAAAATCAGTGAGGTTAGAGCTGGGATGGTTAAATTGCAAAAACAACTGGCAAAAACAAAATCTGTGATTATGGATGGTAGAGACATTGGCAGTATAGTATTACCTCAAGCAGATTATAAGTTTTTCATCACTGCATCAGTGGAAGAGAGGGCAAGAAGAAGATATAAAGAGCTAATAGAAAAGGGAGAAACCAATATTTCATATGAAAATATTAGGGAGGAAATAGAATTAAGAGACCATATAGATTCTACTAGGGAGATTTCTCCGTTGATTATAAGTGACGGGGCTTATGTTTTGGACACTACAAATAAAACTATTGAAGAGTGTGTGGAAATTTTAATTTTACAAATGAAGGAGAAACAATTATGAGTTTGTATAATACCGCCAAGGTCGTTGTAAATATAATATTTAGATTGATATATAGAATAGAAATATATGGAGAAGAAAACATTGCTAAGGATGGAAGAGTCATTTTATGTGCAAATCATTCCCATAATTTTGATCCATTTATGTTAGCGGTTGTTTTTCCAAGACAGATACATTGGATGGCAAAAAAACAGGCTTTTAAATACAAGCCATTAGCTTATCTATTAAATAAAGTAGGAGCATTTCCAGTAGACAGGGAGGAAACAGATTTGTCTACAATTAAAAATTCCTTAAAAATTCTTAAGCAGGAAAAGGTACTAGGAATTTTCCCTGAAGGGACAAGGGTAAAAACTATGGATCTAGAAAATGCTAAAGCAGGAATAGGTTTGATTTACGTAAAGTCTCAAGCTCCCATTCTCCCCATATTCATAGATAGTAATTATAAATTATTTAGTAAAGTTAAGATATACTATGGAGAAATGATGACTTTCTCAAATGAGACTAATAAAAAGCTAACCAGAGACGATTATCTTTCCCTAAGTAAAGACATTTTACAAAATATTTATTCAATTAAAGATAAAGGAGCTGTAAAGTAGTGGAAATAATCATAGCAGATAATGCAGGGTTTTGTTTCGGAGTAAAAAGGGCCATAGCCATGGCAGACAGCTTTGTTACAAATTTAGATAGAGTTGTTTACTCTTTAGGGCCTTTGATTCATAACCCACAGGAGGTTAAACGATTTGAGGAAAAGGGGCTCGTGGCCGTTGACAGCATTGCCGAAATAACTGGGAACAAAGTAATTATTAGATCCCATGGAGTTAGCAAATTGGTTATTGAACAGATGAATGAACGGAATATAGAAATAATAGATAGTACTTGCCCCTTTGTAAAATCTGTACACAGAAGGGTTGAAGAATTTCAAAAACAGGGATATAATATAGTAATAATTGGTGATGCTAATCATCCTGAAGTAATTGGAATAAATGGATGGTGCAATAATGAGGCTTATATTATAAACTCAGAAGAAGAAGCGATAGGCTTACCTGAATTTGATAAAATTTGCGTAGTTTCACAAACTACCAATACACAAAATAAATTTGAAACACTATCCGAAATCCTTATGGGAAAAGGAAATGAAGTCAAGGTATTTAATACGATTTGCAATGCTACAAATCTTAGACAGCAATCTTGCAGAGAAGTGGCACAAAAAGTTGATGCAATGATTGTTATCGGAGGTTACCATAGCTCTAATACAAAGAAATTAGTGGAAATTAGCGAGGAGTATTGCAAAGATGTATATCATATTGAAACGCCTGAAGAATTGAATTTAAAGAAATTACAAGGATTAAAAAAAATTGGTATAACAGCAGGTGCTTCGACACCTGATTGGATAATTAAGGAGGTTATTAAGACAATGGACAATATTAATAATAATGAGATGATGGAAGCGATTGAAAGCTCCTTCACGAGGGTTCATCGGGGTGACATTTTAAAAGGAAAAGTATTATTTGTTACTGACAATGAGATTATGGTAAACATCGGCTATAAATCCGATGGAATTATTAAAAGAGAAGAGCTATCTGATGATCCAGATGTTAAGCCAAAGAACTTATTTAAACAAGGCGATGAAATAGATGTATTTGTAGTTAGGTTGGACGATGGAGAAGGAAATGTCGTACTTTCCTTAAAGAAGGTCGAAGATTTCAAAAATTGGGATATTGTTGAAAAGTTATTTGAGGATAAGGAAAGGGTTGAATGTAAAGTATTGAATGTAATAAAAGGTGGATTATCAGTCTTGGTTCATGGATTAAATGGTTTTATGCCTGCTTCCCAGGTTTCTGTAAGCTATGTATCTGATTTATCACCATATAAAGGAAAAACCCTTATAGCTAAGGTAATTGATTTTGATAAAAATAAAAAACGAATAATATTATCACGAAAGGTAATCGAAAGAGAAGAATTAAATAATAAAAGAAAAGAACTTTGGGCGAGCCTTGAGGTTGATAAAATCATTGAGGGTACCGTACAGAGATTAGCAGATTTTGGTGCTTTTGTAGATTTAGGTGGTGTCGATGGTTTAATTCATATATCTGATCTTTCGTGGAATAGAATTAAGCATCCTTCTGAGGTTGTTCACGAGGGGCAAAATGTTAAAGTGAAGGTTTTATCCTTTGACAAGGACAAAAATCGCATTTCTCTGGGGTTAAAGCAAACTATTGAAGAACCATGGGTAGCATTTTCAAAGAACGTCAATATAGGCGATATCGTTGAAGGGACAGTTGTCAATTTACTGGATTTTGGAGCCTTTATTAGGTTAAAAGAAGGTGTTGACGGTCTGCTTCATGTATCTCAGATTTCAAAAGAACATGTGGAAAAACCTTCTGATGTATTGAAAATTGGAGATATTTTAAATGTAAAAGTAATTGATATAAATGGAGAAGATAAAAAAATCAGTTTAAGTTTAAAAGAAGCCCTAAAGGAAACAGAAGAAGTAGACGAAAAAGAAAAGGAAACTATGGTGGAGGAACCTGAAGTTACAATTGGAGACATGGTAGATAAGAATTAATTGTTTTAGGGTTTTAATGTATAAACATTAAAGCCCTATATTAAGTTGATAGTAAATAAATTGGGGGAGTAGAATGAGCAACTATGAGGAATTCAAATCCAATATAAATAGACTTATTAATATTGATTTGAATTATTACAAAGAAAAACAGATGAAAAGGAGAATAGAATCTCTATTAACTAGAAATGGATACAAAGATTTTAGCGATTATTATATTGGGCTTAAAAGTGATAAAGCTTTATTAGACCAATTTGTTAATTACCTTACTATAAACGTCTCGGAATTTTATAGAAATACAAATCAGTGGGAAGTATTAGTTAAGGATATTTTCCCCGATTTAATAGAAAAAAACAAAAATATAAAGGTATGGAGTTCCGCTTCTTCTACTGGTGAAGAACCATATTCTCTAGTAATGGCTTTAACAAACTTTTATCCATTAAGGGATATTAAAGTTTTAGCCACAGATATAGATGCAGAGGCTATTAACAAGGCAAAACTTGGGTTATATAGTGAAAAATCCTTGGAAGGTCTACCTAGGGGATTTAGGGAAAAATATTTTAAAAAGGTACAGAATTCATATCAGATTTCAGACGATATAAAAAAAAGTGTCGAGTTTAAAAAGCTGGATTTGTTAAAAGATAAATTCCCCACCAATGTTGATTTAATAGTATGTAGAAATGTTATGATTTATTTTACCGAGGGAGCAAAAGAATTATTATATTCTAAGTTTTACGATTCTTTAAGTGACCATGGAATTTTATTTGTGGGAAGTACAGAACAAATTATAATGCCAGAAAAATATAAATTTAAACCCGTTAGGACGTTTTTTTATAAAAAGTTAAGCTGATAAGGAGGGAGAGTTTTGGATACTAAGGCATTTTTAGAATTACTATGCAATGAAAATGGTGTTTCAGGTTATGAATCAAATTTAAACCCTACAATAATAAAGGCTTTTGAAAGATATACTGATGAGATAAAGGTTGATAAATTGGGAAATGTAATCGCATTAAAAAAAGGCAAATCTCTGGATAGCAGCAATAATATAAAGATAATGATTGCAGCCCACATGGATGAAATAGGGTTAATGGTTGCAGATTTTGAAGATAACGGATTTATAAGATTTACTAATATTGGTGGAGTAGACCCCAGGACTATATTAGGACAAGAGGTGATTGTTCATGGGAAAGAAGATTTATTGGGAGTAATTGGATCTAAACCACCTCATTTACAAGATCCTGAAGAACAAGACAAGGCTGTTAAAATGGAAGATATGACCATAGATATAGGGTTATCAAAAGAAAGGGTCCAAGAATTAGTCAACATAGGTGATACAATAACCATAAATAGGAAGTTGCAAGATTTAATTGGAAGCAGAATAACTGCAAAAGCCTTAGATGATAGGGCTGGAATAGCAGCCATGTTAGATTGTATGAAGGAATTAAATCAAATTAACCATGAAGCAGATATATATTTTGTCTCTACTGTACAAGAAGAGGTAAGTATGGCAGGTGCTTTAGTGGGAGCATATAATATCGACCCGGATATTGGTATAGCAGTTGACGTTGGATTTGGATCGACTCCTGAACTGTCAAAATCTAAAACCCTTGAATTGGGAAATGGACCTGGAATTACCTTAGGTGGAAATATCCATCCTAACCTTAGAAAAAAATTAATAAATGTTGCTACAGAATACAATATTCCCAATCAGATTGAAATAAATGCAGGACCAACAGGTACTGATGCCAGAGTTATGCAAATAACAAGAGAAGGAATCCCTTCTTTGGTATTATCTATACCGCTGAAATATATGCATACTTCTGTGGAATTAGTAGATATGAAGGATATTAAAGATACTGGCAAGTTACTGGCATTTTTTATCGCTTCTATTACTAAGGAGAGTCTGGAGGGATTACTATGTTATTAAGGGAATTAACAGAGGCGTCTGGTGTTTCTGGCAATGAAAAAGAAGTTAGAGATTTAATAATTTCGGAGATAAAAGATTATGTTAGCAGTTTTAAGATCGATAGGATAGGAAATATTATAGCCCATAAAAAAGGCAAAAGTACCGGAAAAAAGCTTATGATTACAGCCCATATGGATGAGGTTGGACTGATAGTAACTGAGATAGACAATATGGGTTTGTTGAAATTCATTACTGTTGGGGGTATTGACAAAAGAATCCTAGTGTCAAAAACTGTTTTAGTTGGTAAGGAGAAAATTTTAGGTGTCATCGGTGCCAAACCTATACATTTGCAAAAAAAAGAGGAAAGAACAAAAGCACTAAATTTAGATGAATTATATATTGATATCGGAGCTTCTACAAAGGAAGAAGCAGAGGAGAAAATAAATGTTGGTGATTACGTTTTATTTTCTACTAAATATACAGAATTTGGAGATGACTTAATAAAGGCCAAGGCACTCGACAATAGGGTTGGATGTTCTTTGTTAATAGATTTAGTTAAGGAAGTAGAAGATATTGAATTCTATGCTGTATTTACTGTTATGGAAGAAGTTGGCTTGGTGGGGGCTGGCCCTGCAGCTTACGAAGTTGACCCTGATATAGCCATAATATTGGAAGGAACTTTATGCTACGATATGCCGAAGTTAGATACTCACTTAATCCCAACCTATTTGAATAAGGGGCCTGCAATTTCATTAATAGACAGAACAACTATATATAATAAGGAAATGAGGGATAAGATAGTTGGAATTGCAGAAGAAAACAATATACCCTATCAATTTAGAAAGACCTCCATGGGAGGGAATGATTCTGGAAAAATTCATATTGCAAAGGAAGGTGCAGTAACCACAACTATTTCAGTACCTTGTAGATATATTCACTCTCCAGTTTCAGTAATGAGTAGAAAAGATTATAATAATACTTTTGCCTTATTAAAGGCGATTTTGTCTGAATTCAAAAGGGAGGTATTATAATGGAAAAGAATTTTGATTTGTTAAAGGAACTAGTGGGTGTATATGGGCCATCTAGTAATGAGAAAGCTATAAGGGATTTTATTACAAAAGAGATTAAAGACTTTGTAGACGAAATAGAAGTAGATTCTTTAGGGAATTTAATTGTTAGAAAAAAGGGAAATGGAAAAAAAGTTATGATATCTGCCCATATGGATCAAATAGGGCTTATGGTCATAGATATAGATGAAAACGGATTTTTGAGATTTACAAATGTAGGCGGAATTTCACCTTCAGTTTCTCTTAGCCAACAAGTTATCTTTGAAAATGGGACCATAGGAGTTGTTTATGCTGAACCAATGGAAGATATTTCAAAGCGAAAATTAGAAAACATGTATATCGATATCGGTGCCTTTAGCAAGGAAGAAGCGGAGAAAAAAGTCGGCATTGGTGATATTTGCATATATAAATCCGAATTTGCAGAAAATGAAAATGTGGTTTTCACCAGATATTTAGACGATAGGGTAGGCTGCTTTATAGCAATTGAGGCCATTAAAGAAATAAGTTCTCCTAAAAACGATTTGTACTTTGTTTTTTCCGTTCAAGAAGAAGTAGGACTTAGGGGGGCAAAAACAGCTGCATTTAAAATTAATCCTGATATTGGAATGGCACTAGATGTGACTTCCCACGGGGATACTCCTAAAGCAAAGAGGTTTGCTGTAGGTTTAGATAAAGGGGCTGCCATAAAAGTAAAGGACAATTCTGTAATAACCCATCCTAAAGTTAAAGAACTGCTTGTAAATTTGGCATCGAAAGCTAATATTCCCTATCAAATGGAAGTATTAGAGTTTGGTGGCACTGATTCTGGGGCCATACATACCAGTAGAGAAGGGGTACCGTCGGGGGTAATCTCCGTTCCTACTCGATATGTCCATTCAACTGTGGAAATGGCTTCGAAAAATGACATTATAAACTGTCAAAAACTTCTAGTAGAATTTCTAAATGATGAACTAAATATCTAACCATAAAAAGGGCAAATTGCCCTTTTTATTTAATAAGAAAGTCCATTTTTATTATACTGTTTTGTTAATTATAGTTCTTTTTTCTTGTAATTTTGTTATAATACTTATGATGGACTTTAGAAAGAGGGGAAGGCAAAATGAACAGTAAAAAATTTTTAATAAAAACATATGGTTGTCAGATGAATGAACACGACTCTGAAAAGATTTCCTGGATATTAATTAATATGGGTTACACCGAAACAGAAAATCTGCAAGAAGCAGATTTTATTATATATAATACTTGTTTGGTCAGAGAAAACGCAGAGCTAAAAGTGTATGGCAATTTAGGTGCCTTAAAACAACTAAAAAGGGAAAAACCTGATTTGATAATAGCTGTATGTGGATGTATGATGCAAAGAGAAGAGGCAAGAAACGTGATTACTAAAAAGCATAAGCATGTTGATATAATATTTGGTACTCACAATATCCATAAATTACCACAGTTAATCAATAATCACCTAAAAACAGGACAAACTATAGTCGACGTTTTGGAGGATAGCAGAGAAATTGTAGAAGACATTGAAGCAAACAGAAAATACCCATACAAGGCATTTGTTGACATTATGTATGGATGTAATAATTTCTGTACTTATTGCATAGTACCCTATACTAGGGGAAGGGAAAATAGCAGAGAGCCTGAAAATATTTTAAATGAAATAAAAGAATTAGCAAATCAAGGATATAAAGAGATTACTCTATTGGGCCAAAATGTCAATTCTTACGGCAAAACCTTAATAAGGAACTATGATTTTGTAGATTTGCTTGAAGAAATTAATGATATTAGTGGCATTGAAAGAATTAGGTTTATGACATCCCACCCAAAGGATTTATCGGACAAACTTATTAAGGCATATGGTAAGCTAGATAAACTTTGTGAACATCTACATTTACCTATACAATCTGGCAGTAATAAAGTATTAAAAGAGATGAATCGGAATTATTCAAGAGAAGACTATTTAACAATAATAAGTAAAATTAAAAAAGAGGTGCCTAATATTGCCATCACAACAGATTTAATTGTAGGTTTCCCTGGTGAAACAGAAGAAGATTTTAATGAGACGTTAAAATTAGTGAAAGAAGTTGAATTTGACTCAGCTTTTACTTTTTTGTATTCTATTAGAGAGGGTACAATTGCAGCGAAAATGACAAATCAAGTTGATAATGATATAAAACACGATAGATTTCAAAGATTGTCAGAAACCCTAAATGAAATTTCCCTTGGTAAAAATAAAAAACTAATGGGAGAGACACTAGAGGTTCTTGTAGAAGAAGTAAGTAAAAACAACCCTGATGTATTAACTGGAAGAACTAGGGGTAGCAAACTTGTACATTTTAAAGGCAAAAATAATTTAATTGGTTCTATTGTCAATGTGCATATCGAGAATGTCAAAACTTTTACTTTAGAGGGAAATATAGTTTAAAGTTTTTGTTCATTGAGGAGGGGTGCCTTTGGAAAATTTAACGCCGATGATGAAACAATATACCAGTATAAAAAAGCAACATGAGGATTCTATTCTATTCTTTAGATTAGGGGACTTTTATGAGATGTTTTTTGAGGATGCTATAATTGCATCTAAAGAATTGGAAATCGCATTGACACAGAGAGATAGTGGAATGGGTGAAAGAGCACCTATGTGTGGTGTACCTCACCATGTGGCAGACAACTATATCTCCAGATTGGTCGATAAGGGATATAAGGTTGCTATTTGCGATCAGGTGGAGGACCCAGCTCTAGCAAAGGGAATTGTTAAAAGGGAAGTAGTCAAAGTAGTTACACCGGGAACTATAATAGATAATTCTATTCTAGATGATAAATCTAATAATTACTTAGCATCTTTATATCTTGATAATTTAGGAGTAGGTCTTTCATATGTAGACAACTCTACTGGAGAAATATACACTACTGAATATTTGGGAGATAGGGATGAGTCGTACTCATTTTTAATTGATGAATTGGGAAAGATTTCTCCCTCTGAGATATTGTGCAATGAAAGACTTGGGCTAGACTCAAAGTTTATTAAGATTTTAAAAAATACTGTTAACCCATATATAAATATTACTGAAAACAACAGAGAACAGGTGGAGGATTTAAAATCAGTAATCAAAACTCATTTTAAATTGTCTTCATTAGATAAAATTGGTTTGGAAGATAAGATAATTGCCTTAATTTCTCTAACAAAATTAATTAAATATCTATATAAAACTCAGAAATCCTCCCTAGATCACATTAACAATTTAACATACTATAAACCAGAGAAATATATGGTTTTAGATATTAATACTAGGACAAATTTAGAAATACATGAAACTATGATGAAAAGAGAAAAAAAAGGTGCCTTGATAGGGCTTTTGGACAAAACATCTACATCGATGGGTGGGAGGTTACTAAAAAAATATTTAGATCAACCTTTAATAGATAGTAATAAGATAAAAAAAAGATATGAGATTGTGGAGTTTTTTTTAAACAATTTAGAGCTGATGGACGATGCAAAGGGTCTACTTAAACAAATATACGATATTGAAAGATTAGGCAGCAAAATATCCAATGGAAACTGTAATGCAAGGGATCTGTTATCATTAAAAAATTCCATCGGCATTTTACCAGAATTAAAATCTTTATTGCTGAAACAAGATCATAAAGGATTGAAAAAGATAGTATCGCAGTTAGATGTACTTGACGATATCTGGTCATTAATCGAGGATAGTATAGAGGAAAATCCACCTATTACCATTAAAGATGGAGGATTAATCAAGGAAGGTTATAACGGTGAACTTGATGAAATTAAAGGGTATTTTATAAAGGGAAAAGAATGGCTAGGAACTTTAGAATCTAAAGAAAAAGAGAAAACGGGAATAAAGAACTTAAAAATTGGATTTAATCGTATTTACGGATATTATTTCGAAGTAACTAGGTCGAATATAGATTTAGTTCCAGATTATTTTGTAAGAAGGCAAACTCTGGCTAATTCCGAAAGGTATTACACTGACGAGTTAAAAAGTATGGAGAGCAAAATTTTAGGAGCAGAAGAAAAATTTCTAGAGCTGGAATATAAGATATTTTTGGATATTAGGGATAAAGTTAAGGATAATATAATAAGGATTCAAAGTGCCTCTAAGATAATTTCCACAATAGACGTCTTAAATTCTTTTAGCCAAGTAGCATATAGATATAATTTCGTAAAGCCAAAATTGAATAACAGGGGAATAATTCATATTAAAGACGGTAGACATCCAGTTGTTGAAAATAATATTAAAGATAATTTATTTGTATCTAACGATACTTATCTTGACACGAAGAATCAAATGATTCAAATAATTACCGGTCCAAACATGGCGGGTAAATCAACATATATGAGACAAGTGGCTATTATTACTCTTTTAGCCCATATAGGCTCTTTTGTGCCTGCTACTTTTGCTGATATTTCCATTACTGATAGGATTTTTACTAGAATAGGTGCATCCGATAATTTATCACAAGGTGAAAGCACTTTTATGGTTGAAATGAAGGAGGTTGCCAATATTTTAAAATCGGCGACGAATAATAGTTTGATTATTTTAGATGAGGTCGGCAGGGGCACTAGTACCTATGACGGTTTAAGTATTGCGTGGGCAGTTGTGGAATATATAATTGAACATATAAAGGCTAAAACCATGTTTGCCACGCATTACCATGAGTTGACCCAGTTGCAGGAAGAAAATAAGGTAATCAGGAATTTAACTATTGTAGCTGAAGAAAAAAATGATGAAATAGTGTTTCTGAGAAAAATTGTGGAGGGAAGTACAAATAGATCCTACGGAATTGAGGTAGCTAAACTTGCAGGTATTGGAAGAGAGGTTACAGATAGAGCCAATGAAATACTTCATACAATTGAGATAAATCACGAGATTAAATTAAATGATAAAGTAAAAAAAGAAGTAACTCAGATGAGTTTCAATGATTATAGGAAGGATTATTTTGTCGATAAAGTTGTTAATATAGATATAAATAGCTTGACTCCAGTTGAGGCCATTAATACCCTTAATAATTTGATTAAAGATGCAAAATCACTGAGAGGTGAAGGTGATGAATAGAATAAAATTGTTGAAGAATGAGACCATAGAAAAGATAGCAGCTGGGGAAGTCATTGAACGCCCGTCCTCCATTGTCAAGGAATTAGTAGAAAATTCCCTGGATGCAAATGCTGACGATATTACTATTGAAATCAAAGCTGGGGGAAAAACATATATAAGGGTGACAGATAATGGCGATGGAATCAATGAAGAAGATTTAGAATTGGCATTTAAGAGACATTCTACATCTAAGCTTTCTACAATTGAAGATTTATATAAAATTAAGTCTTTAGGTTTTAGGGGTGAGGCCTTATCCAGCATTTCTCATGTAGCTAAAGTTGAAGTAATGACTAAAGTGGGCAATGCAATAAGTGGTATACAAAGTTTTTTCGAAGAGGGGGAAATAGTTTCTAAAGAAATCGTCGGGTGTCAAAAAGGGACCACTATGATAATTAGAGACCTATTTTATAATTTGCCTGTCAGAAAAAAGTTTTTAAAATCGGATATAGCAGAATCTAACCATATTTCAGATATGGTTTATAAAATTGCCTTGGGAAATCCAGGAGTATCATTTAAATTTATAAAAGATAATAAGATAATACTGAGGACCTCTAAAAACAACCACATAAAATCCCATATTTATAGTGTTTTGGGAAAGGAGTTTTCAAATAACTTAACAGAGATAAACCAAGAAGAAAATGGAATTAGAATAAAAGGATATATTTCAAATAATGAATTATATAGGGGTAACAGAAATCACCAATATCTTTATATAAATGGAAGATTTATAAAAAACCATATAATTTCTTATACTATTGAAAAGTTTTATAAGTCAATTATTCCCCTTAATAGATTTCCTTGCTTTATTGTATTTTTGGATATCTCACCAGGTTCTATCGATGTAAATATACATCCAACAAAGGAAGAGGTAAAATTTTCAAACCAAGAAGACGTTATTTTAGTCCTAGAAGGAGCGGTGAAAAATGCTTTATATCCTTCGATTACTATACCGAAAATGAAAATAGATAAAAATCGAAGTAAAGAGGAAGAAGAGTCCATACCATTGCTGTTTGAGTTAGAAAATCTTGGGTTAGAAAATATCAATATGGAGAAAAATTTTATAGTAAAAGATTTTACAACAAATAGAAATTCAAATATTGAATCAATTGAAGAATATAATGAAGAAAACGTAATTTTAGAAGAAGATAAAAGGATTGAAGACAAGTCCATTCTAGATAATCTTGTTTTAAATGGAAAAATTGTGGGGGTAATATTTGGAACCTATATAATAATGGAAAATCCAATAGAAGAAAAAATATATTTAATAGATCAACATGCTGCCCATGAAAGAGTAATGTATGAAAAATATCTATTGGAATATAGAAATGATAGTATTCACAGCCAGCAATTAATTACACCTGAAATTTTGCAGCTGACAAATCACGAAATGAATATATACAATAAAAATTCTAATCTTTTCAATAAATTGGGTTTTGAAGTAGAACCATTTGGCAACAACAGTGTTGCCATTAGAGCTGTACCATTAATTTTTGGGCATCCCAATTTAAAGGATTTGTTTTTTGACCTACTGGATAACATTGACGAAGTAAAAACCAGCTACGATACAAGATTAGAGAAAATAATGAAAATTGCTTGTACGAAGGCGATAAAAAGTGGTGATATTATCGGTAAGACCGAAATCTTTGGTTTGATAAAACAGCTAGGCAAGACGGAGAATCCCAATAGCTGTCCCCATGGCAGGCCAACAATAATGGCCGTTGACAAGAAAGATATAGAGAAGGCTTTTCTAAGAATTATATAAAAGGTGGTTAAATGAAGAAAATAGATAATTTATGTGTTTTAATCGGTCCAACTGCCATAGGTAAAACAAGTATTTCCTTGGAGTTGGCTGATTTAATAAATGCGGAAATAATTTCCGCAGACTCAATGCAAATTTATAAATATATGGACATTGGTTCAGCGAAAATCAAAGAACATGAGATGGAAGGAATTCCACACCATTTAATAGACATAATATATCCGGACGAGGAGTATACTGTTGCAGATTATAAAAATCAAGCAAAAAAATTAATTAGAGATATAAACCGAAGGGGTAAAATTCCTTTAGTAGTGGGAGGAACAGGTTTGTATGTCAATTCCTTAGTTTATGATTTAGATTTTACCCGAGTTAAAGCAAGTGAAGAAATACGTAATAGACTACAAGCCTTGGGAGATAAATATGGCAATGAATATTTACATAGTAAATTGACCAAAATTGATAGTATAAGTGCGAATAAAATAAATATAGAGGACAGAAGGAGAATTATTAGGGCAATAGAGATATACGAAGTAACTGGGAGAAAAATGTCTGAACAAAATATGAATTTTAGAAAAGAAACTAATGACTATAATATTTCCATGATAGGACTTAATACGGATAGGAAAAAGCTTTACGAAAGGATAAATTATAGAGTAGATAAAATGGTAGGAGAAGGTCTTATAGATGAGGTTAATATGCTCTTAGAGATGGGATATGACAAAAATCTACCTTCTATGCAGGGAATTGGATATAAAGAAGTAATCATGTATCTGGAAGGAATAATTTCCCTTGACGAGGCTGTTAATATAATCAAAAAAGGAACCAGGAACTATGCTAAAAGACAATTGACATGGTTTAAAAGAGATAATAGAATAAAATGGATATACACAGATGATTTTGATAATGCCAATGAATTACTTATCAGTATAGCAAGACAAATAGAAATTTTGTAATAAAATTAAAGGAGGGTAAAAATGAGACAAAATATTAATTTACAAGATTTGTTTCTAAACAAAGCGAGAAAGGACGGTGTGGGTATTACAATATTTTTAATTAATGGTTATCAAATCAAGGGACAAGTAAAAGGATTTGATAATTATACTATCGTATTGGAAAGTGATGATAAGCAGCAGTTAATTTATAAACATGCAATTTCCACAATAATACCTGTTAGACAAATAGAATTGGAGAATTGACCTTGAAATCAACAAAAGAGTTTACGAAAAATATATTATGTAAACAATACGAACTAGATAGAAAAGTAATCGACTTTGTAGAACAAAAAGAACGTTTGATTTTAGATTATTTCTTGGAAATTGACAATATTAAGGAGTATAATCAGTATAAGGTTTTAAATGCCATGCAGAAGTCTAGGCTTTCTTCTACTGATTTTAACTGGACTACTGGTTATGGTTATGGTGACATAGGAAGAGACAAAGTAGAGGAGATATATGCCAAGGTCTTTAATACAGAAGATGCACTTGTTAGGCCTTCTATTGCATCCGGTACCCACGCTATTACCTTGACATTATCGGGAATTCTAAGGCCTAATGATGAGCTGATTTCAATTACAGGTGCACCATATGATACATTACAAAAAGTGATAGGTGTTAAAGGTGACTTATCAGGTACATTGATAGAATATGGGATTACTTATAAAGAAGTGCCGCTGGTGGATAACTTAATAAATATAGATGAAGTTATTAAAAATATTAGCCAGAATACTAAGATGCTTATGATTCAGAGGTCTACTGGATACAGTGATAGAAGGGCACTAACTGTAGAAGAAATACAAGAGGCTATAAGTCAAATTAAAGAGTATAACAGCGATATAATTGTAATGGTAGACAATTGCTACGGTGAATTTCTTGATTATTTAGAGCCTACTGATGTAGGTGCTGATATTATGGCTGGCTCATTAATAAAGAATCCTGGTGGGGGAGTTGCTTTGTCTGGGGGATACATAGTAGGGAAATCGAATTTAGTTGAATTGATAGCCAATAGGTTGACTGCACCAGGATTAGGCAAAGATTGTGGTTTAACATTTGGCACCACGAGATCTACCTTGCAGGGTCTTTTTTTAGCTCCCCATGTGGTTTCAGAAGCAGTTAAAGGTGCTCTTTTAGTTGCAATAGTATATAAAGAACTAGGATTTGAAATAGTACCAAATTTAAAAGACAAAAGATCTGATATTATTCAGGCCATAAAGTTTAATACTCCGGAAAGAGTAGTTGAATTTTGCAAAGGGATTCAATCAGCCTCTGCCGTTGATTCCTATATTATTCCCGAAGCCTGGGAAATGCCCGGATATGAAGACAAAGTTATTATGGCTGCTGGTGGGTTTATTGATGGCTCTTCAATCGAACTTAGTGCCGATGGACCGATGAGAGAACCGTATTTTGCATATTATCAAGGAGGTTTAACTTACGAGCACTGTAAACTTGGAGTATTAAAATCTTTAGATAACTTAATAAGAGGTGGATTAATCCATAAGAATAAACTTAATATAGAAAAATTTAAAGCAGAATAACTCTGCTTTAAATTTTTCTGTATAAACCTATAACTTTTCCCAATATTAAAACATTTTTAGAATATATAGGTTCCATAAACTGGTTTTCTGGTTGTAATCTAATAACGTTTTTTTCTCGATAAAATCTTTTAACTGTTGCTTCATCTTCTAGAAGTGCTACTACAATATCGCCGTTGGTAGCATTTTTTTGTTCTTGCACTAGTACCAAATCGCCATCAAGAATTCCTGCCTCAATCATACTTTCACCCTGTATCTTTAAGATAAATACGTCATGTCCTTCTACCATATCTGCAGGAACAGGATAAGTATCCTCGATATTTTCAACTGCTAAAATCGGGGCACCAGCTGTAACTTTTCCAACTATGGGAATATCTACAGTTTTTTTTGATACCAATAGAAAATCGTCATTTTTATCTAGGATTTCAATGGCTCTTGGTTTTGTAGGATCTTTTCTTATATATCCCTTAGATTCTAATTTTTCTAAATGGCTGTGTACTGTAGAAGTGGATTTCAAATTTACACCTTTGCAAATATCCCGAACAGAGGGGGGATATCCCTGCCTTTGCACTTCTGATTTTATATATAACAAAATTTCAATCTGTTTTTGAGTTAAATCTTCATACATAAAAAACACTCCTTATATGATTACTTTTTTAAATTATATCATATTGACTAAAACAAATCAAACAATAGTTCGTAAAATAGAAAAATGCTATTGACAAGGAACTAATGTTTGTATAAAATAGACTTAGAACAATTGTTCAGAACGAGTGTGCGAGGTGGAGTAATGAAAAGATATAAAGTAGTAGACAAAAATAGGTTTTATACGTTTTTAACTTTCTTATTTATTATTATTATTATTTCTGTATATTTTCTCTTTTCAAAAAATACAGCTCTTAGTTCTGTACAGGATATCAGATTTTATGAAATAAAAGTAGTGGAAGGGGATAATCTTTGGAATATCGCATCTAACCATCTAAAAGAGAAGAAAAATATGCAACGGGCAATTTATGATTTGAAAAAATTTAATAATTTGAAAACCAGCTACATTTATCCTGGTGATATTATTAAAATACCTATATCATATTAATGGCAGATTAGGGGCGAATTTTGCCCCTGAGGCCTACGGTTCTCTAGTCTTTACACTTGTTGTTCTACTTGCTAGAGGATTGCTTTTTATAGCAGCTCTGAGCCTTTCGTCGTCAATATGCGTATATATTTGAGTAGTAGACACTGATTCGTGTCCCAATATCTCTTGTAAGGCTCTTATATCTACATTGCCATATTTGTACATTAATGTGGCAGCAGTATGTCTAAGTTTATGGGCAGAGTAAATTGCAGTATCTAACCCTGCTTTTTCTAAATACCTATCTATCATGTGCTGTATAGCTCTATTGCTCATCCGATTGTTTCTTTTACTTAAAAACAAGGCTTTGTCGTCTGCAGTATTTACTGGTCTAACCTTTAAATAGTCCTTAATTGCAAATATGCAGGCATCGTTTAGGAAGATTGTTCTTTCTTTATTTCCTTTTCCAATTATAGATAAAGTATCATTATCTTTAATTTTATCCATATTTATACTAGAAAGTTCAGATAGACGTAGACCGCAGTTTAGAAAAAGCATAATAATGGCATAATCTCTTTTTCTAAAGAAATCATTTTTATTTTCTAGTACCGCATTTAAAAGGTTCTCCGATTGATTTAAAGTCAAATAAACCGGATGCCTGTTTTCTGTCTTTGGGAACTCCAGTGATTCAGCAGGATTTTTCTCCAATAGATTTACTTTAGAATATAAATAATCAAAAAAAGATCTAATGGATGCAACTTTACGAGACTTAGTAAAGTTTCCATTATCCCTATTTTTGTCTGCAAAGGATATGTAGGAGTGGAGGTCCTGAATATTAACTTTTTTTATAATTTCCAAATCAACATCGTTAATTTCAATTTCATCAAAATTTTCACTTTGGTCAACAAATTGATATCTTAATTTTAAAAACCTAAAAAAAGTCCTTAAATCAAAAAAATATTCCTTTACAGTATTAGGGGAAACTCCTTTAATAGTTTCCATATAATTTAAATAGTCTTCTAATAATAGAGGAATTTTACTCATAGTATCACCCTTACTTAATATTCATAGTCACAAAATAACTATTTTGTGACTAATGCTGTATTAATTATTATTCTATCAAATACTTTTTAGAAAATCAAGGATAATTCGTCATTTTTGTACTTAAAATAAGTCTAGATGTTAGAAGGCATCTATTAAGCGATATTTAGCCTTAATAAGCTATGAAATAAATTGTTAATAGTATTCTATTAAAAAAACATTTAGTAGCCTTATAACTCATTCTGGAGGGTTATATTTCTTGAAATTATAATTCATTCTTAAAATTACATTTATTGACGCTAAGATTTTTATTCACTAAAAATATTTTAAAAAAGATATAAAATCTTCCATATTTCCAATCTTATGTATTAGTAAGTATCAAAAACAGCAAAGGTCTACATAATAATATTATGTAGACCTTTGCTGATATAAATTAATCTTCGAGGGTCTTTCTAATTCTTTCTAATCCTTCCTTAATGTTATCCAAAGAAGTCGCATAGGATAATCTTATAAAATGATTCACTCCAAATCCTATTCCGGGAATAACGGCCACTTTCCCTTCTTCCAACAATAAGCTTGCAAAGTCCAGTGAGGAACTGATAGTTTTACCCCTTATCACTTTGCCAATTAGTTTTGAAAAATTAACCATTATATAAAAGGCTCCTTCAGGTTGTCTACAACTTAAACCATCAATAGAGTTAATAGTATTGTACATATAGTTTCTTCTCTCTTCAAATTGCACCCTCATTTTTTCTATATTGCTTTGATCTCCCAATAGACCTTCCACGCTGGCGTATTGAGAGATTGAAGATGGATTTGACGTAGCATGGCTCTGAATATTGCTCATTACTTTTATAATATCCTCGTGTGCAGCTGCATATCCTATTCTCCATCCTGTCATGGCATATGCTTTTGACATACCATTGATTACAATTGTCAAGTTCTTTATATCTTCTCCGAAAGAAGCAATTGAAATATGTGATTTTCCATCGTAAATTAACTTTTCATATATTTCATCTGATATCACAATTACATTATTTTTAACAGCCCATTGGGCAATGCTCCTAAGTTCATCTTCTGAATAAATAGAGCCCGTAGGATTATTTGGGCTATTCAATATAATGGCTTTTGTTTTCGGAGATAATGCGTTATCTAAGTCATTTATACTGAATTTAAAATCATTTTCCTCATTAGTTTGAATGTAAATCGGAATTCCATCTGCTATTCGTATTAGTTCTGGATAGCTTACCCAATATGGCACTCCAAACATTACCTCGTCACCTGGGTTTAGTATAGCTAAAAGTGCATTATGTATTGAATGTTTAGCTCCGCTAGATATAATTATATTATTAGCTTTATATTCAAGTCCATTATCTTTACTTAGTTTTTCACAAATAGCATTTTTTAGCTCAATTATTCCCGATGCAGGTGTATATCGAGTCAGACCTTCTTTAATGGCTTTAATGCCCTCTTTTTGAATATTTTCAGGGGTATTAAAATCAGGTTCTCCCGCACCAAAGCTAATAATATCAATTCCAGAATCCTTCATAGATTTGGCCTTGGCCGTTATTTCCAGAGTTACTGAAGGCTCAATAGCTAATCCCTTTTTCGATAATACAAAATCCATATAACCCTACCTCCTTAAATTTTATATTTTCTTTATATGCTTTTGCATACTTTCAATATCTTTCTCCATATATATCTTTTAACACATTTTTAACTATTAGTAAAGAATCTTCGAATGCTAATTTATTTTGTAGTAAAATAATATTATAATGTTTAATCCCTTCATCAGTTATTTTATATCTTCTAATAGATTTTTTGTTTGGTTGATCCCACCAGCCGCTGATATATCCGTGTTTTTCTAAATCTCTTAACAAAGGATAAACCATTCCTGGGCTTGGCTCCCATCGATAATCCATTCGTCTTTTTATTTCATCTATTATCATATTTCCATAATAAGGTTTTTCGTTTAATAGATGCAAAATATACAATTTAACAAATGAAGTGGTGCTAATCTTCGATGGGAATTGTCTTTGTCTTTCTTTTCGACTTGTTTCCATTAGATTCTCTCCTTAAATGCTGATATCTCATTAATATCTATAAAATAATCTCCCAATAAAGCAGCATTACTGTTTCCCTTATTGGTATCACCGTGAAAATCAGATCCCCCTGTGGCAATTAAACCGAAATCATTTACAATGGTCTTAAAATAGTCTATATCAGAATCGGTATGCTTAGACTGAATGCATTCTATCCCATCGATTCCTTTTTCTATACAATAATAGGTAATATCCCTATTCTTTAAAATACCCGGATGGGCTAATACTGCAATTCCACCACTGTTTTTAATAGCTAATATAGTTTCTTCAATAGAGAGCTTATATCTATCTATATACCCTGGTTTTCCCAATCCCAAATACTTTTCAAACGCCTCTTGGACATTTTCGACATATCCCCTTTTAATTAGAGCCCTGGCAATATGAGGCCTCCCTATATAATTGTCAGATGAAAACTCTCTAACATCTTCCATGGAAATATTTAGGCCCAATTCAATTAGCTTATTTGTCATGGCGATACCTCTTTTTACCCTACTTTCACGCAGTCTCGCAGTTAATTTGTTTATGAATTTATTATGTATATCGATAAAGTATCCAAGTATATGAACTTCCTCATCGTCATGTATGCACCCAAATTCAATACCAGGAATAACTGTAAATCCCCCATATTTCCTGCCATGATTTATAGCTGGAGCTATGCCCGAAATAGTATCGTGATCAGTGATTGCTATACCGTCTAGTTTTTTTTGTATGGCTAAATCGACGACTTCTTCAGGCGATAATAATCCATCCGATTGATTAGTGTGAACGTGTAAATCGAATCTGATAATAAAACCCCTTTCCATAGCTTATTTTCTCACAAAAAACCTGCCATTTGGCAGGTTCTTTATGAGGATTATCTTGGTTCAATAATTAGCTTAATAGCTGTTCTTTCTTCACCGTCTATTACTATGTCTGTGAAGGCTGGTATACAAATAAGATCTATTCCGCTTGGTGCAACAAATCCTCTTGCAATAGCTACTGCCTTAACAGCTTGGTTTAATGCACCTGCTCCTATTGCTTGAATTTCAGCAGATCCTCTTTCACGTAGTACCCCTGCTAACGCACCTGCAACAGAATTTGGACTTGATTTTGCTGACACTTTTAATACATCCATTAAATTAGCCCCCTCTATAAAATTTTTTAAATATATATCAATAAACAAAAATTAATTTAAAAAATTGTTATTTTGCATATTCTATAGCCCGAGTTTCACGAATCACATTTACTTTTATTTGACCTGGATAATCCAATTCCATTTCAATTCTCTTAACTATATCCCTGGCAGTATGGATAATTTGACTTTCAGTTATTTCATCTGGCTTGACTAGTATCCTTATTTCCCGTCCTGCTTGAATAGCGTATGATCTTTCAATACCATCAAAGGAATTTGCTATTTCTTCAAGTTTTTCCAATCTCTTTATATATGCTTCTAAGGTTTCCCTTCTAGCACCTGGTCTTGCAGCAGAAATGGCATCTGCAGCTTGTACTAAAACTGCCTCGACGGTTTGTGGCTCTATGTCGCCATGATGGGCTGCTATTGCATGTAATACTTCTTTTGATTCTTTATATCTTCTAGCCAAGTCAACGCCAATATCCACATGTGGCCCCTCTACCTCATGATCCACAGCTTTTCCTAAATCATGTAGTAATCCTGCCCTTTTAGCTATTTTAATATCGGCACCAAGTTCTGCCGCCATGATTCCGGCCAAATGTGCAACCTCTATTGAATGTTTTAGTACATTTTGTCCATATGAGGTTCTAAATTTCAATCTGCCTATAAGCCTTATGAGTTCAGGATGTATGCCATGGACACCAGTATCGAAAGCCGCTTGTTCTCCTTCTTCCCTAATTACATTGTCAACTTCTTTTTTTGCTTTTTCAACCATCTCTTCTATCCTAGCAGGGTGAATCCTTCCGTCTACGATTAGTTTTTCCAATGCAATTCGGGCGACTTCTCTTCTAACAGGGTCAAAACCTGACAATACTACTGCTTCAGGTGTATCGTCTATGATTAAATCGATGCCAGTCAATGTCTCTAAGGTTCTAATATTTCTACCCTCTCTGCCGATAATTCTACCCTTCATCTCGTCATTTGGTAAGGCAACAACTGTAACTGTGGCCTCTGCTACATGATCTGCAGCATATTTTTGTATTGCTGTAGAAATAATCTCTCTAGCTTTTTTATCTGCTTCTTCCTTTGCCTTATTTTCCATGTCCTTAATCATGATTGCCGATTCATGAACAATATCTTTCCTTATTTCATCTAGTAATATTTCCCTTGCTTCCTCGGATGTTAAGCTTGAAAGCCTTTCCAATTCTAAGACTTGGGATTTATATATATCGTCAATCTGAGTTTCCTTTTCCTCGATGTCCTTAATCTTTTTATTAAGAACTTCCTCTTTTCTTTCGATGGCATCGGATTTTCTATCTACATTTTCCTCTTTGTTAAGAAGCCTTCTCTCGAGTTTTTGCAGTTCATTTCTACGTTCTCTAATTTCCTTCTCATTATCATTTCTAAGACGGTGTATTTCATCTTTTACTTCTAATAACAACTCTTTCTTTTGTGCTTCACTATTTCTTTTAGCATCTTCTACGATTTTTTTGGCTATCTCTTCTGCATTTTTTATTTTACCTTCACCAATGGTTTTTCTTATGATATAACCAGCGGGAACGCCAATAATTGCTCCAAGAATTGCGTACATAATTTCAATAACTAAACACCTCCAATTGTATAAAGTTTTCAAGTTCCATATTGCATTTCATCATATCAATTTTATTTTACAAATATGAAAATTATTAACATGTATTTAATACATATAGTTCAATTCTATTACTTTTATCAACATATGTCAAGATGTAATCTTGGAGGCTGTACTTACATTGTCCTTAATATCAATTCTGTACGCATTTGTTCCTATAGAAGATAAATAATTATTATGGGTTACCATAATTATTTGCCTATTAAAAAGTTCAGAAGTTTGTCTTAGAAAATCAGCAACGTTATAAATATAATCATCGCTAACATGTTTCGCAGGCTCATCTAAAATTAGTGGTCCTTCAATTCTGGGTTTATGTGTCTGTAAAAATGCTATTCTTAAGGCTAAAGACACGATATCCACGACTCCTCCACCTCTTGATAATTCAGGTTTGGTTTTAATTATTAAATTTTCATTTTTGTTAGTTACGTAGAACTCCGCACTGGATTTTCCTCTAAGCTCATCGATTTCTATAGTGAATTGGATGTCTGATTCAAAAATAAACTGTAGACATTTTGTAACAAGGGACTCAACTTGTTTTTTCGCCTGTTCCCTTGAAAATTCCGAAGTTTTTTGCAACAAAACAGCAACCTTAGAAAGCAAATCTAACTCACTTTGTATTATATTCAATCGTTCAGTATAAGTATCGATTTGTTCTATAATTTTATCCCTTTTCCCTAATTCGCGGGATAGAACGTCCCTTGATTCGTTTAAAATGCTTTCTAAGTCCTGTAAATTGTCTATCATATTAACCCTTCTTTTCTAATAAGTCTTTAGGTAATAATTGATTTGCTTCTTGAAATAACTCTTTAATCTCCTTTGTTAATTTCTCAATTTCATTTTCTAATTCCTCTGGTTTAATACCAAGTTTGTTCAATTCATTAATTATCTCTTGTTCTTGTTGATTTAATTGTTCTAAACGAGCTTCCGCTTTATACTTCAAATTCTTTGCTTTTTCTAAATCTTCCTTTAGGGAATTTAATTCCTTTTCATAATCCATCAATAAACCTCCTAATTATAGTGATCCATTATATGTTTTATTTTATGTTCATCTATAGTACTAAAACACAGAGGACAGACTTCCTGTTTTAGAAGTAACTCCTCATATTGGGAAATATACTTTTCCATATATTCTTTATGTGCTTGAACATTAGCAACCATTGTATAAATTGCATTATTGTTTAATTTGTAATTTTCATGTAATCCCTTGAGTTCCAATAATGATTTGATTTTTATGTTAAGTTCACTGGTCAGAGTTTGTAATTCGTCAGTTGTTTTTAATCTATCCATATATCTTTTACCGATTGCTATACTTTTAGTAATTGAATCTTTTTTTTCTACAATCTTTTTTAAAAGTTGTAGATTGTTGTATTTATTACCGATTATTTCTAAATTGCTATGGACTGTAGACAAATATTCCAACTTTGTATAAATAAAGTTATTGTTTTTTATTTCCAATTTAAGTTCTTTAAATTTATTGTTGTAATTGGAAAGTTGTATAGTCTTGTTGAAAAGAGAGTTTATACTATTAAGGTTTCTCTCTGCTTCGTCAATGTTTCTTAAGGAATTTGCTATCATAAGGTTCTTATCTTTATTGTGAATTATATTATTTAAAGAATTAAGTTTGATTTTAAAATAATCATATTTAGATATTTTCTTTGTAACATTGTCAATAATATTAGCTAGCATATCCATATAGCTAAGCTTTTCTAATACACCGAGAGTTTCCAGCTTATCGTTCCTGATATTTAACAATTTAGTTAATAATAATTTATACTTATCTAATTTGTTGCCTTTCCTAGAAATTATTTCCTTAATAGAATTGACTTTTTCGAGTTTTAATATTATTTCATCTAAGTACTCATACTGAGATAGTTCTTTTTGTAAATCAGATAACTGTTCTTCTGTGTTTTTTTTATTTACAGACAGATTTCTACTGTCCTTAAGGGTTTCCCTTAGGGCGTCGTCAATGATATTTACTCCTACCAAACGACCAATAGAATTCGAACGAATAGATGGACGTTCTGATAAGAGAAAAGCCCCTTCCAATTGGTCACTAAGATTAATAGATTTAGCCACATCTCTATCCAATAATATCTTGTGAATTTCAGTTGCATCTATTATTTCCTCCGGTACAGTAGTTCCAAAACCCTCAAAAACAGTTTCTTTACCTTTTGAATCATACATGGTATATGTGTTTTTACTTTTGCTTCGGGCTCTTATTATTTTAATGCCGTTGTTAAATTCAATTGTTACGCTGCTTTCTTTTTCGCCTTCCCGAATGAAATAATCTCCAGTAGGTTCATTGTATAAGACCCATCGGATGCCCCTTAAAACAGCAGTCTTTCCACTATCAGATGGACCAACTATGACATTTAATCGATTATCAAATTCAATTACAGTATGTTTATGGGATTGGAAATTTTTTAAAATAACTTTTTCTATGTATTTCACTTTAATCACCATTTAAACCTTTCATTTGAACAAAGGCTATTCGTCTTAGGGCCTCCTTAATTACATTACTTTCTACTTTATCTGCATAGGATACTTTCATCAATATTTCATTAATATCCATTTTATCAAAATCTAGTGCTTCGTCAATGCTTTGTTTAAACTCCAATATTCTTTCATTCTTAAATAAGTTTTTTTCTATTTCAGTTCTATCTAGCACCTCTTCGCCTGGTAGGGCTGATAAAAGAGGAATTTCTAGAATAGAAATGGTGTCATTTAATTCTATGATGACTACTTTAGGTATCCGTTCAATTTCCTTAAGGCTATTTGCAATTCTCACCACACTCCCTGGATTGACAAAGTAATGGTTATCAATTTCTATTGTTTTAAATCCTCCATGATAGTGGCCAGATAGGGTTATATCTGCCTTCGTATCCCTAATATTCTCCACAAGGGTAAAGGGTATCCCTTTAATAAAAGGCTTGTCTAATAGCATACCATGGACCATATGAATAGAGAAGTCAATTTGAGGGTCCACATCCTTGACTAAATAATAATCTAATTTGCCAGGGGAATCCATATCATAAACGTAGGGGCTACCAGTTAGTTGAACAGAGATATTATCCTTTTCTAAAATAACCTTCTCTTTACTTCTGATGATTTTTATGATGCCCAATACGTCTAATAATCCAAGCATGGTTCTATTTATTGTGTCGGGGTTATGTCCATATATATCGTGGTTGCCGCTAATTAAATATATAGGAACTTTTATTCTATCTAGTATAACCAAAAACCTACTGACAATTGAAATAGAAATGTCAGGTCTATCGAACAAATCTCCTCCGTGTAGGACAAAATCAATATTATAATCTTCAATAATATTTGTTATTTCCAACAATTTTTTCTCTACTGAATCCACAAATACATCTTTCCTATTTTTTGGAGTCGTTCCCCTAATATGTGTATCTGTGAAAAATAATATTTTCAAATCTAACACCTCACAGATAAACCCCCTTAAAAGGAGGTTTTGTCTATTTTTCTTCTTCAGATATATCAGCCTTACCTTGGTCATCTTTATCCTCACCAAGGCCAAAATGTATTCTAACTTTTGTTTCTATTTCTAAGGCAATTTCAGGATTCTCTTTCAAGAAATCCTTTGCATTCTCCCTTCCCTGTCCAAGTCTTTGGTCATTATAGCTGTACCAAGAACCTGCTTTGTTGATTATGTCAGCAGAGACTCCAGAATCTAATATGCCCCCCTCTTTTGATATTCCAGTACCATACATAATATCAAATTCTGATTGTTTAAATGGAGGTGCCAGTTTATTTTTGACCACCTTGACCCTAGTCCTGTTACCAATTATATTATCGCCTTGTTTAAGGGACTCTATACGCCTTATATCTAGTCTTATGCTAGCGTAAAACTTTAACGCCCTGCCACCAGTAGTTGTCTCAGGGCTACCGAACATTACACCTACTTTTTCTCTAAGTTGGTTGATAAATATAACAGTGGAATTAGATTTATTAATAGAACCAGCAAGCTTTCTAAGTGCCTGGGACATTAGTCTAGCTTGTAATCCAATATGGCTATCTCCCATTTCTCCTTCAATTTCAGCCTTTGGAACAAGAGCTGCTACTGAATCCACGACTACTATGTCAATGGCACCACTTCGCACTAAAGCTTCTGCTATTTCTAGGGCCTGCTCACCGGTATCAGGTTGGGAAATAATTAGGTCCTCAATATCAACACCTAATCTCTTTGCATAAGAAGGATCTAGAGCGTGTTCCGCATCTATAAAAGCTGCAATTCCTCCAAGTTTTTGAGCTTCTGCAATCACGTGCAAAGATACAGTTGTCTTCCCCGATGATTCAGGTCCAAAAATCTCAATTACCCTTCCCCTAGGTAAACCTCCTATTCCCAATGCTATATCCAGGTCTAATGAGCCTGTAGGTATTACATCCACATTTAGCTTGGCATCTTCCCCAAGTCTCATAATAGAACCTTTTCCAAATTGTTTTTCTATTTGACTTATTGCTAAATCTAATGCTTTTTTCTTCTCAATATTATCTACCATATAAATCCCAGTTAAACTGGATTCACCCCTTTCCATATTCGAACATTCGTTCATGTTTCTATGATACAATAAATAAGGCTCTAAGTCAATCACTTACTTAACAAAAACTTTCTTAGTTCTGAAAAAGCCTTCATAGTCGCCTTATCCTGTATAATTTCCCTATTTCCAACAAAATTAGATTTAATAATTTCTGTATTGAGCCTATCTGAAATGCAAATATAGACGAGACCAATGGGACTATCTTTCGTATCTCCATCTGGACCTGCTAACCCTGTAACAGATAATGCAATATCCAAATCCGTTCTATTAAGCATTCCATTTACCATTTCTAATGCTGTTTTTTCGCTTACAGCTCCATATTTATCAATAGTTGTGGGGTTAACACCTAGTTCCTCAATTTTCGAATCATTACTATAGGATATTATACTTCTATTAAATACCTCCGATACACCAGGTATTCGGCTAAAACGTGCACTTATCAACCCACCTGTGCACGATTCACAAAACCCTATTTGCAAATTTCTATCTTTTAATAAATTGAACACTGCCATTTCCATAGGGATATTATCATATCCAAATATATATTCTTTAAATCTATTTTCCATAGTTTTAATAATAGTATTCATATTTCTTTCTATATTACTTTTATCAAGTCCTCTTCCAATGATTTTAATCTCAACCTGACCATCTGAAGGAAATGTAGCTATGGAGATATTGGGAAATAAATCTAGTAAGTCTTTGATTTTCATTTCGAGTTCCGCTTCTCCTATTCCCACGGTGTTCACAGATCTTTTTATAATATTATAGTCTTGTTTGATTAAAGGAATTACTTCTCTATCAAACATAATCTTCATTTCAGAAGGTACTCCTGGAAGCATAATTACTATCTTTTCATCTTGCTTTAAAAATATGCCTGGAGCTGTTCCAATACTATTCTTTAAGAAGATACTACCTTGCAATTTTGTAGCTTGTTTCAGATTGTTATCTGTCATGACTGAGTTCATTCTAAGAAACTTATCCCTAATTGTCTTAACCATTTCATCATCCAAAATCAAATCCAACCCTAAGGATTTTGAAATTATCTCTTTCGTCATATCATCAGATGTAGGACCAAGTCCGCCTGTTGTAATAATTAGATCTGATCTCTTTAAGGCAAGTGTTATGGCATCGTGAATTCTATCTACATTATCGTCTACTGTTGAATGATAATGTACATCGATACCTAAGTCTAATAGCCTCTTTGACAGGAATTGATTATTAGTATTTAAGATGCTTCCTGTTGTAATTTCAGTTCCAATGGTCAGTATTTCAGCGTACATAAGTATCACCTTCTTATTTTATTCCTGTTTTAAGTGTAGAAATATTTTTAAATATATAGTCAAACCCCGAAATCACTGTAAAAAATACAGAGATATAATAAATAATTAGGTCAATTGGAAAATCAATGTGATTAAAAGGAAAATTATTTAACAACAATAGGATTATTGCAACTAATTGAGTTACAGTTTTAATTTTTCCCAAGGAACTTGCTGCTATGGTAATCCCTTCCGAAGCGGCAAGTATTCTAAAACCGCTAATAGTAAATTCCCGTGCAATAATAATTACAACCGACCAGCCAGGGATTTTTCCCAATTCCAGAAGGGAGATTAAAGCAGCGGAGACTAATATTTTATCTGCCAAAGGATCTACAAATTTCCCGAAGGTTGTAATCATATTTCTACTTCTCGCAATGTATCCGTCTAACGTGTCTGTTAAGGAAGCAAAAATAAAGACAAAGGCTGCAATATAAGTACTATATGGAATATTTGAGTACAACACCAACATAAATACTGGGACCAAAAATACCCTAAAGACAGTAATTTTGTTAGCTAAATTCACTTAATTACCTCCCCCATCAAATCGTATTCGAGATAATCTATAATCTTTACCCTTACAAAATCTCCAAGATTTAAGAAATCTTCACTCTCAAGATAAAGAATACCGTCTATATCGGGACTATCCATATAGGTACGCCCTATATAAGTATTATTACCATGATACTCCTCTATTAATACAGAAAATTCTTTATGGAGTTTTTCCTTCATTTTATCTGAAGAAATATTTAATTGGGTCTCCATAATCTTATCTCTTCTACTAAATTTAATATTTTCAGATATTTGATTTGGAAGATTATATGCAGGGGTGCCTTCTTCTCTAGAATAAGTAAAAACACCAAGCTTGTCTAATTTGTATTCCTTAATAAAATCTAACAATTCATTAAAATCATTTTCTGTCTCACCAGGGAATCCCACAATAAATGTAGTCCTTATGATTATGTCTGGAATTTCTCTTCGCAAAGTGTTAATTAAGTTTTCTATATCAGTTCTTGTGGTTTTTCTGTTCATCTTTTTTAGTATATTGTCACTTATATGCTGCAGTGGAATGTCTACATATTTTACAACTTTGTTGTTATTTTTTATCGAGGCAATTAATTTGTCAGAAAAATTGTCTGGGTATAAGTATAACAGCCTAATCCATTTCAAATTTTTAATTTCATTTAGTTTATCTAGTAAAATATGCAATATATATTCTCCATAAATATCTATACCGTAATCTGAAGTGTTTTGACCTATAAGTATTATTTCCTGTACACCGTTTTCTACTAGATATTCGACCTCATGCAAAATATCTTCCATTTTTCTGCTTCTGTGTCTTCCCCTAAGTTTTGGAATGATACAGTAGGTACATAAATTGTCGCATCCTTCAGAAATCCTAACATATTCAGTTGGACTAAAGTAAATCCTATTTATATCTTCCAAATATTCTGTATTTATCTTTCCCGTTTTTTTAATCCTATCTTTATTTTCATTTAAATCTTTAATAATAGATGGTAAATCCTTAATATTTCCAGTACCAATGACAGCATCAACATCGTCAATCTCATCTAATAATTCATTAGAATACCTTTCCGCTAAGCAGCCAGCGAGTATTAAGTGATTACATTGACCTTGAGTCTTATACCTTGTCATTTCCCAGATTGTTTCTATAGATTCTTCCTTAGCTTTATCTATAAATCCACATGTATTAACTACGATTATATTGGCCTCCTCTGGTGAATCAGCAGCAGTATAATTGCTATTTTCCAATAAACTCATCATAAGCTCGGAATCAATTTCATTTTTAGAACATCCTAAGGTTTCTATATAAACTTTATTATGTATCATTTAATCACCCCTTCCCTTTGAATCTAAGTCTTCTTGTGTTATTAAAACTTTTCGTGGTCTGCTGCCTTCATATCCTCCTATTATGCCTCTATCCTCCATTTCATCTATTATCCTTGCGGCCCTAGCATAACCAATCTTTAATTTTCTTTGTAAATATGAAATAGATGCTTGTCCCTCACCCACAACTAAAGAAATTGCCTCTGGTAACAGTTCGTCGCCGTTTTCCGTTGTTAAGCTTTTTGGATTATCTACGACATCTAAAATTTCAGGATCATAGCCTGCTATTTCTTGAGATTTAAGAGAATCGACAACAGCTTCAACTTCTTCACTGGAAATAAAAGCTCCTTGGATTCTTGCTGGCTTTGAATAAAAGGAAGGGTAAAAAAGCATATCACCTTTTCCAAGTAACTTTTCTGCACCTGACATATCCAATATTGTCCTTGAATCGACTTGTGATGATACGGCAAAAGATATTCTTGACGGAATGTTTGCTTTTATGGTCCCCGTTATCACATCTACTGATGGCCTCTGTGTTGCTACTATTAAATATATTCCTGAAGCTCTTGCCATTTGCGCTAATCTGCAAATGTAATCCTCAATTTCTTGTGCGGCAACCATCATTAAATCTGCCAATTCATCGATAATTATTACTATACTAGGTAGTTTAGCATCTTTTACTTTCATTTTATTATTATAAGATTCTATGTCTCTTACGCTGTTTTCTGCAAACATTTTGTATCTCTTTTCCATCTCCTCAACAGCCCAGTTAAGGGCAAATGTTGCTTTTTTCGCATCTGTAACTACTGGAATTAATAAATGAGGTATGCCATTATATACGTTAAGCTCAACAACTTTAGGGTCAATAAGCATTAATTTTACATCTTCCGGCGAAGACTTATATAAAATACTCATGATTATAGTGTTTATACATACTGATTTACCGGAACCTGTTGCACCCGCAATCAATAAATGCGGCATCTTATCTATTGTTGAAATAACTATTTCTCCGGAGACATCTTTTCCTAGAGCTAGAGTTAGATTAGAATCGATATCTCTGTATTCCTTAGAATTTAAAATTTCCTTTAGAAAAACACTAGATTTAGTTTTGTTGGGAACCTCAATACCAACTGCCGACTTTCCCGGTATAGGTGCTTCAATTCTAATATCAGAAGATGCCAAACTTAGAGCTATATTGTCAGATAAAGAAACGATTCTATTAAGTTTAATGCCCGGTGAAGGCTGTAGTTCATAGCAAGTAATAGTTGGTCCTACATTGATTTCTAAGATTTTAGCATCAATACCAAAGTTTTTCATGGTTTCTTCTATTTTCTTTGCATTGTTTCTAATTTCTTTTTCATCGTTTAAACTTTGCTGATTAGGATATGTCTTCAACAGGTGAATAGAAGGCCTAACATAAGAGGAGATTATATTTTTATTCGTGTTTACTTTGATTTCACTTTCAATATAACTTTTTTCATCCTTAATATTGACATTTTTATTAGATAACTCAGCTTGTACTCCATAATCTATGATTTTTATATCGTCTTTGGATTTAGTCTCTGTATTAATATTTGATATATAAGGTTTTGTGTCATTATATTTGGTCCTTTCGAATAAATTAACTGTACCAGTCACGATATCTTTAATTCCGATTCCTGTGATTACTAGAATATTAACTATTGTAATTAAACCTAAAACAAAATAGGTCCCTACAGAACCAAATAGCTTATAAAAGAAAAAACCTAGAAAACTACCTATTATCCCTCCTCCTTTGCCAATTTTACTTAAAATAATTGAATTTTCTATCCTTTCAACAAATTTTAAATTTATAGGATTTTTTCCATCTAGTAAAATCAATACAGTGAGAAGTATGAGAGCAGCAGATATTATAGATACCTTTTCTTTTTTATTAAACCTATCAAATATAAAAATTATTCCAACTGATACTAAAAATAACGGAAACAGATAAGCTCCAAAACCCATAAATGAAAGGGCACTACCTTGAATGATAGCACCGACCAATCCCATTTTCGAATTAAATAGGCTTAGTACAAACAATATGCCTATGGCTATAATTACAAAACCGTATAAGTCCTTATTAATCTCCTTTTTATTAAATTTTTCTACTACCTTTTTCTTAGTATTTTTATTTTTCAAAGCATTCACCTCTAGCCTGTGTAAACTAAAACAACTGAGTAATAATTGTGATTATACCGATAATCCATAGATAATATGAAAAAAGATGTAACTTATTCTTATTTAATAAGGTAATTAAGACTTTCAACGAGAGAATTCCCACTATAGCTGATGTTATCACGCCAACAACTAAGGGGAAATTAACTACAATTTCTGAGTTTGATTTTACAAGTTTTAATATACCCAACAGACCTGCACCAAAAGTAGCAGGTAAAGCTAATAAAAAAGAATACTCAGTAGCCAATGGTTTGTTCAGACCCCTTAATAGTCCTGCCACTATAGTCGAACCAGATCTGGATATACCTGGTATTATGGCAATTCCTTGAGCTGTTCCGATTATTACAGAATCTAGGTATGTCATATCTTTTGCTTTTTTATTCTCATAGGATCTTTTTTCTGCAATCCACAACAAAAAACCTGTTATTATAAATGCAAATCCAATTGGAAGAATTGATGTATATAAAGACTCAAAAAAATCCTCCAAGGTTAAACCTATTATTGCAGTAGGTACAGAACCTACAATTATTAATATTGCAAGTTTTTGATACTTATTTAAACTATGTATCTTTTCTCCCCTAAACAACGAAGATAAGAGTTTTAAAAATTCTATTATCATTTTAATTATATCATTAAAATAAACTACAAAAATTGAAATTAATGTACCCAAATGTAGCATTTCCGTAAAAAACAAATTGCCCTCTTTTATACTAAATAAATTTTGCAGTATAACAAGATGGCCTGAGCTGCTGATTGGCAAAAATTCAGCAATACCCTGAAATATTCCAAGAATAATGGCTTCAAATAAATTCAAATCAATTCCCCCTTTTAAAGATGATACTGTTGATATTATAACATAGTTTTCCAGGCTATTCTATTCATTTTTACTTTTAATCATTTCATATAACTTGTTTAAGGCTACTGAAAAACCGCCAACTTCATTGATTAATCCATATTTTACAGCCTCTTCGCCTACGAGAATGGTACCAACGTCATTGGCTATTTCATCTGTTGAGTACATAAGACCCTTCAATGTTTGTTCGTCAATATTTGAGGTTCTTAGTATGAAGTTGATAATTCTTTGCTGCATTTTTTCAAAGTATCTAAAAGTCTGTGGAACTCCGATTACTAAACCAGTCGTCCTTATAGGATGTATAGTCATAGTTGCAGTAGGTACGATAAATGAATAATCGGTTGAAGTAGCCAGGGGAACGCCTATACTATGTCCCCCTCCTAAAACCAAAGATATTTTGGGCTTATCGACTGAGTTTATAAGCTCAGATAAGGCTAACCCTGCTTCTACGTCACCGCCAACGGTATTCAATATAATAAATATACCCTCAATTTTAGGATCCTGTTGAGAAGCTATAAGAATTGGTATGATATGTTCATATTTAGTTGCTTTTTTATCGTTTGAAGCAATGCTATGTCCTTCGATTTCGCCAATAATCGAAATAAACTGTATGTTATTCTTTGTCTCAGGTATATTTGGAATTCCCATATTTTTAATATCTTCAAATTTTTGCTCCTGTTCTTTTTCGTTTTCTAAGTCTTTATCTACCATTTTTACCTCCAAATATTTGATACCTATAGTTTTTACCCAATAGATAAATATATTCTAATTAAAAACATATATCTTAAAAGATATATGTTTTTATATGGGTTCAGATTCTATAATTATCATATCATATCCAATTTTACGGATTGATTCCCATGGTATTTGGGTTTCATTGCCTTCTAAACCTAACAATCTAAAACCTAGCTTTCGTTGGTTTACAAGTAAAGATAATATTTTACCACTATCCTCATCGATTAAGAAATCACTATCAGCTATTAATCCTAATCTGCCTCCGTTATTTAGGTTTACAATTTCTTTATTATTTAATTCAAATAACCTCATATTATCACCTCAATACCTTGTAAAATAATTTGATACAAAAATTAAAATTCTAAAATAATTAACATAAAAAATAAAATTTTGATTTTATATCTTATTATATATATGAGATTATAATTAAAATATTCATTATCAATTATGATAACATCTTAATTGATATTAATATCCTGAATGACCAAAACCTCCTACTCCTCTATCAGTCTTGTCCAGATCATCTACTATATTAAATTCTGCCTTTTCATATTTTATAAACACCATCTGGGCAATTCTATCCCCTTTATTAACTATATATTCCTCATCGCTTAAATTAACTAAGATGACTTT